>Ga0209282_1002179_pt1 | contig 11197 bp, 9 predicted proteins | sample Mtrugardesep15_FD_187529 | JGI IMG/M metagenome (GOLD analysis project Ga0209282, IMG submission 187529) | Root nodule microbial communities of legume samples collected from California, USA - M. trunc garden sep15 (SPAdes) (version 2) | ecosystem: Host-associated > Plants > Roots > Nodule...
TTTTAATTTATTTTTTTTTGTTTTAAAAAAAAACTTTGGTCAGCAGTAGCACATGTCTAATTCAAAGAGTTTGTGTATATCTTGTGTGTTATAATATACTCACTCATTCTGTTCGTAATTAAGTAATGCATTTGACGATTTCACAAACATTAAAAAAGAGATTAATTAGAATAGACTGACAGTGTAAAACAACTTTTACACTATCAACCAAGTAAAATTATCCAATTAGACACATCATATTAAGTGTTAAAAAAAATTCTTTCCAATAATTTTCATATCCCACGTTTCTTAATTAAGGCCTAAAACAAGAGGATTGCAACATCTGCATGAGTCTCTCTCGCTTTCCCAACCTTGTCCTACCTTTCCTACAAAATGTTATTAATTACTTATCTGAAAAGAGACAAAGGCAATTAGAAAATTGAGATGATCAAATGATGTTATCTTACTTTAAAAATTGTCAATTGAAGAATCCTTGGTTTCTTTATGCATTTCAAATTGGATGCTAAAGGAAAGTTAGCAAATTGCTTTTGGGTTGATTCAAGGTCTAAAATGACTTTCCCTATAAAAAAAAAAAGGTGTAAAATGACTTGCAAATATTTTGGTGATACGGTGACTTTTGAATGACATACTTGACAAATAAATACAAAATGCCTTTTGTTCTCTTTAGTGGAGTTAATCATCATCAACAATCTATTATTTTTGATTGTACTTTGTTACGGAATGAAACTAGAGAGTTTTGTTCAGTTGTTGTGTACTTGGTTAGAAGCAATGGATGAAGTTTGTTCTAAAACCATTATCACATATCAAGATGTTGTTATCACTAATGTGGTCGCAAGGGTGTTTCATAGATCAAGATTCTTGACAAAAAGAAATGCAGCTTAGCGATTCAAAACGAGGAGGTAGGAGAAGGTTAGTGAAAGGTAGGAAAAACTTAGGGAATGCAAGAGAGAGACTTAGGCCAATGTTGCAATCCCCTTGTTTTATTGAAAATATTTTATTTGACTTTTCCTTTTTTAACACTTATGATATGTGTTTAATTGGATGATTTTAAATGGTTGACAGTGTATAACTGTTTTACACTTTCAGTCTATTCTAATTAATCTTAGTAAAAAATAGGATAAATGAAAGAGGAAATGGTAATTTTACAAAATTATCTTTATTGACTATTGATGTGTCTAATTATCATAAATATAAAGTGAAAGAATAATAAATTGAGAGTGATGCACATATTATTAATTATAGCAACACTTATTTTAGAACAAATTATTTCCTTAAATGTGACACTTATTTTAGAACTAAAGGAGTAAGTAACAAAATTAAATAGTTCTTTTTCTTAATTAAGAAGCTCCAAAATTAAACTCTTATGATTGGACCCATTCTATTGTTCTTATTTTAACGTTACCCATCATCATATATCTTTTTTTGGTTTTTACCTAAGTAAATTATGCGTTATTATCACTTTAATATTTGATATGTGGTTTAATGATTTCACACGATATTAAATTACTTTTTAGAATTAAATTATTATTTTGAAGACAGAGATGTCGTCACAGTAGCTTGTTATTTGACTTCCTAAATGTCGTCAATTCATTGCACTATAACATTGACCTGACGCATCCGACAAAAAAAAAAAAATCTCCCATCTTTGATGAAAACGATAATTAAACGTATTCTTATGGACATTGACATGCAAAAACAGTTAGCAAGAAGCAAAATCTTGGTTGAGAGAAAAACAAATTACTAATTAAAAAACATCACCATCATAACTTACTACACATGAGTGAATGTGGTGTTGTAACATGTTCTATCCACGATATAGGCACTACCTAGTTGCAGCAATGCAAGTGTAACTTCTGGGTGGGGCAACAATCGTGAGGTGAAGAATGTCAAAGAAAGTTGCTTAGTGGAGAAGATTGTGCTTCCCCAAATGTGCAACTCCAATAACATGTTATACACTCCCCAAATGTGCAACTCCAAAATATCTCTTCCCAAATGTGCAACTCCAAAATATCTCTATATATAGCTTCTAATGTCCCTCTCTTACTAAACATAACTCACAATAAGAGAGACATTTAAACTTGCTAGCTACATATGGCTAACAAGCCTCGTTCTAATTCCTATTTCCTCTTTCTATTGCTTATCCTACATTTTAACTTGGGTACGTTTTAGAATCTACGTATTGACTCTATATCCTTTTTTTCTTGTGACCAATATTTAAGACCTGTGGCCAAATTTATATATACATAGTTATGCATTATCAAGTGAAAAACTTACATGCAACTATTTTCATGAGTTAATTGTTATTATAGAGTGACCACCTTAGTTTTTTTTAATTGGGTGCATGTGTACATCTTTATAATTTTGTAGGTCTTGATCATTTCTTTTAATTGTAGATATTTGATATTTTCACTTAAACGAAAAGTAGGTTACCGAGCCAACACGAGATTCTTATTGTTAGAAAATCATATATTTGTCACAACCATGTGATCCGTCTAACTATGAACCGACAACTCACTTTCTGACTTTGATAAATTAAATTTAAAATACAAAGTCGAAACTTAATTTGATAGTTCAAATTGACAATTGTGTAATTGGATAAAGCTATACATAGCGAATAAATTGCACGCGAATTTTCCACGACCACTGTACGTTCCAAAACCTCCTCCATGAATTCCACCAGGCCCCTTGAATTCCGCACAATTAAGAATTTTGATTGGCTAGTTAGTGTTCGAGAAACTTTCGGGATTGTTTTTCTCGCTTGATATAGCAATGCTCTTGTGTAATTACGTGAATGCAAGAAATCTATATCCATTTTGGACTTAAGATCAAGTCTAACCATTTCTAATTATATTTTTTTAAGATATTGAATCATTTCTTCTCCAATTTAATATTGTCATGTATATTTATGCACAGGGAAAAGCCAGCTCCAGCTGAACTACTACTCCAACAGCTGCCCAAAAGCAGAAGAGATAATCAAGCAACAAGTCACTGAACTATATAATCAAGGAAACACAGCCATTTCATGGCTTCGAAATCTATTCCATGATTGCATGGTCAATGTGAGTGTGTGTATTACAATTGCCACAACAGTTATATCGTTTCAAATTTAAAAAAACTAATAATGATACATATATATGCAGTCATGCGATGCATCCTTTCTTTTAGCAACATGGCGCGGTGTGGTATCGGAGCAGACATCGGTGAGAAGTTTTGGGATGAGAAATTTCAAGTATGTGAATACCATCAAAGCTGCTGTTGAGAAAGAATGTCCCTTGACAGTGTCGTGCGCTGACATTGTCGCTCTTTCTGCTAGAGATGCCGTTGCAATGGTATGCCTATGTCATCATATACACTTGTTAGGAGTTACCTCTCGGATAGTGATACTTACAAGTCACCTACTAATTAAAGGGTCTCGTTAACTCTTGAAGGATTCCCAATTAAGAAATTATTCATTAAAAAAGTCAAACACTTTAATTTCCAATGCATTGAATATGCAAGTTTCAAAGTTCCAAGATTATTAACTTACTACTTTAGACCCTTAAAGAATGCCTTAGAGCTCTTGATAACATTCTCATCTTTAAATTGGAGTCTCTAATATGGATGTAAACTTCATTTTCACATAGTTAAGGAGTCTTTAATTTTCAAAAATTAATTTAGAAATAGTATGCTGATGTTGATGTTGGATTGTTGGTGCGTTTTGTATATTTAGTTGGGAATTCCAAACATTGAAATGAAGAGTGGACGAAGGGATAGCAAAGAAAGCTATGTAACTGTGGTGGAAGAATCCATTCCAAGCCATAATGCCTCCATGTCCTTGGTGCTTTCTCGTTTCCAAGCTATTGGCGTTGATGTTGAAGCCACGGTTGCTCTCTTAGGTACCAAACATTCTTCTTGGCTAAATGGTTTCTGTTTAATAATTCAACATTTTATTAATTGGTCACTTTGAATGAATCAGGAGCACATTCAGTGGGAAGAGTACACTGCATAAATATGATCCACAGACTATATCCCATAGTGGACCCAACGCTAGACCCTGCATATGTTACCTACCTAAAACGTAGATGTCCAAAACCAAATCCAAAAGTAAAAGCTGTCCAATATGTGAGGAATGACCTAAAAACTCCATTGATAATTGATAACAACTACTACAAGAACATTTTGCAGCATAAGGGTCTTCTCACTGTGGATGAAGAACTAGCCACTGACCCAATAACATCACCTTATGTACAAAAAATGGCAGATGATAATGGTTACTTCACTGAACAATTCTCAAGGGCTGTTCTTTTGTTATCAGAGAATAATCCTCTTATTGGAGATCAAGGTGAAATTAGAAAGGATTGTCGCTTCGTTAATGCCAATTAGATTTATAATTAGCTAGCAATATTCTAGCTTGGTATTTGTATAATTTACTAATTCTACTTAATGCCATAGAAATAATTTTCTCAATCTACTTTAGTTTATCGAATTGTAGAGATGTTTGAATAATCCTCAATGAAGGAAACAAATTTCTTTCTAGATATATGTTGTAAAAGGAATGCTACTCTATACTGTATTCGTTGGTTTTGGCTTCCGTCTCAACCATCTTACTAAATAGAAATTTCTAAATATCTTACTTACTAGTGTCCACTCGCCAATCATTGTAAATAATTTAAATTATGTTGCTTGAAATATTCCGTAAATTTAGTGGTTGAGACCTAACTTTATAGGTTTTCGTCCCTTTTGCCTAGAGAGATAGGTTTGAATGTACCGACTTGAATGGTGATCGCACACGGTCCACAATTTTATAGCAGGGACAATCCAAAATTAATATCTGAATTTTATATAATCAAATTTAAAAAACTTCCTTAAAATTTGAACTGGATCAAGTAGTTTTCACGTGTTGACTGAACTTCGATTGCATGTAGTAATGAATTTCCATCAACATGGAAAGTTATCGGGTGGGTTTCGTTAAACTCAAATCGAGATACTTGTTCTTTTAAAAAGCTTTGAATTTCAAAGTTTCATTTATAGTTCATTTTTAAAAGCCTAGGGAATTTCCAGAGGCCAGTTTCTGCTATTTCATCAATGATTTATTTTTTCCTGCCAGTTTCTTCCATCTATATGCATGTTTGAAAATGAAGGAACTTCTTCACTTTGTTAAAAGATCATTGTTTGATTGTACTGGAAGTCTGTTCCCATAAATTTGTTACTGTGATTTATTTTTATTTTTTAAACTTTGAATACACATCGTACTGAAGTGTGGTTCTTTGTCAATTGTTATTAATGATTTTGTTAGTAAAAAAAATATAGGTTAAAGTTCCACATCGTTTCTAACTCTTTCATTGTGTTGGTAAGTAGTATATTTTCTGTATGAATATACATAATAATAGTTAACTCCACAAATAATAATGAGGAATTCCCTCAAAAAAAAATAAAAATAAATAACAATGAGGAATGACATTGTACTCCAATTTGCGAGGCTAGTATTCCTCTAACACCTACTTATTACTTATTGTTTCTCTTTTATTTATATAGCCAACAATATAATAGTGGGAAATTACCTTGAATTGTTTGACAAGAATGTGTGGCCAGAAACGTCTCTTTAAATTAACCTATTTCTGTAGTTGTATTTTAATTTGGTCTACTTGCCTAAGACAAAGGACTTCAAGATATTCCAATCCAACTCCTAATTTAAGTTTTAATTAGTTTATCCTTTAATTTTCTATTTATCAATTATTGAATCCAATTTCATTGACAGCCCAAAATTCTGAAAGTCGAAATTATATGATCTCTATTAAAAAAAGAAAAAAGATCTCTAATAATTCAAAGTAAGTCTATATAATATTCATTAAAACTTATCAATATGGTGATATAATGCTTTCTGATCCAAAAAAAAAGGATTTGATCAAATATATACACACACATAGATATTTTTATTTATTTTTTGGTCAAGGTGTTCATTAAATTATTTTTTGTGCATTATTTCCCTCGACAGATTATTAAATTATCCATTTTAGGATTTGGCCATCACCAACCGATCCCCAAAAGTCCATGACAGATGCAATTTTTAATCATGCTTATAACTCCTGAACTTGAATTTTTTTTGAAGCAAATAATTCTGGATAAGATCTCTTGCCAAATAATGTAATATGGGATTTGCTAGGAATACAAAAATCACTAATACTAATATTTGCCTAATTAAAATTTTCTTCTGATTTGGCCAATATTTCTATTGCTCTTTGATTTAACATTTTCCTAACTCACCTATCAATTTAATTATATCTTAATCAAACATTACCATCATAATTTACTTCACACTAGTTAATAGTTAATGTGATGCGGTAACATGTTCTATCCATAACCAAAATTAATCCATAATATAAACACTAGCTAATTGCAAGCTGAATGTGTAGCATCTATGTAGGCCCAAGAGCATGGGGTGAAGAATGTCAAAGAAAGTTGCGTAGTGGTGGAGAGTAGCTTTTGTTCTACTCTTGCTATCACATTAATTAATTAAGCTAATTAATTGAGTATTGCACTCCAAAACTTATCTATTTAAAGCTTCCAAATTCCATCTTCCATAACTCACAAGAGAGAAGAGACATTTAAACTTGCAAGATATGGCCACCAAGCCTCCTTCTAATTTCTGTTTCCTCTTTCTATTGCTTCTCCTACATTTTTATTTAGGTACATTTACCTTATACTTAACTCTATTTCCTCATTTTTGTGTGACCAATATTTATTTACTTTTGGTGAGCTTGTGACCAATATTTTAGACCTATATTAGTCAAGTGAAAAACATGCATGCAACTTTATGTGTTCCACTCCAAATAGTTATTAATTTCTAACCATTTTAATTTTATTTTTGTCGAGATTGCACCATTAATTAATCTCCTCTTTAATAATAATGCCATGTATTTTTTGCATAGGGAAAAGCCAGCTACAAATGAACTACTACTCCAAGAGCTGCCCAAAAGCAGAAGAGATCATCAAGCAAAAAGTCATTGAACTGTATAACGAGCATGGAAACACGGCTGTTTCGTGGGTTAGAAATCTCTTCCATGATTGCATAGTCAAGGTGAGTATAAAGGTAACCACAGCAGTTATCATTTTCCGATTAAAGAAACAATTAATAATGATATATGTTGGTTTCCATGCAGTCATGCGACGCATCCCTGCTTTTAGAGTCGGTGGGCGATGTAGTATCGGAGCAGACAACGGAGAGAAGTTTTGGGATGAGAAATTTCAAGTATGTGAAAACCATCAAAGCTGCTGTTGAGAAAGAATGTCCCTTGACGGTGTCATGTGCTGACATTGTTGCTCTTTCCGCTAGAGACGGCATTGCCATGGTATGTTAAGAGTCGCACTTTAGAAATCTCACATAAAATGTGAGACTTAAAATTTTATAGATTCTTCTATCTTATAGAACAATGTAAATATTGGGTGTGGATTTTTATGTTGGTGGATTTTATAGTTGGGAGGTCCAAAAATTGAAATGAAGACAGGACGAAGGGATGGCAAAGAAAGCCATGTAACGATGGTAGAAGAGTTCATTCCAAATCATAATGACTCAATATCCTCAGTGCTTTCTCGTTTTCAAGCCATTGGCATTGACGTTGAAGCCACGGTTGCTCTTTTAGGTACTATTGTAGTACATTCTAAAATTTACTTTTTTTGGTCAATACATTCTAACATTTACTTCAAAAGTCAAACATAAACATAATTAATTGGTCACAATTTGATTGAATCACAGGAGCACACTCAGTGGGAAGAGTACACTGCGTGCATATGGTCCAAAGACTATACCCCACAGTGGACCCAAAGCTAGACCCCACATATGCAGCCTACCTAAAACTTAGATGCCCAACATCAAATCCAGATCCAAAAGCAGTCGAATATGCAAGGAATGATAGAAAAACACCAATGATAATTGACAACAACTATTACAAAAACATCTTGCAACATAAGGGGCTTCTCTCTGTGGATGAAGAACTAGCCACTGACCCAAGAACATCACCTTATGTAAAAAAAATGGCAGTTGACAATGGTTACTTCAATGAACAATTCTCAAGGGCTATTCAATTGTTATCAGAGAATAATCCTCTTACCGGAGATCAAGGTGAAATTAGAAAGGATTGTCGCTACGTTAATGCCATTTAGTTATATGATTATTTCGGTATGGTATTATTATGTGTATTTGCATTGCATAGAATAAATTAATAATGCCATCTGGCTTAGAGTTTTATGATTGTACTTTCTTATATTAGTTGTTCACACAGATATGTTACTTAATCAGCCGACAAAGGCAATAGAAAATAATTCACATTTGAAGTTTGTGAGTGTATTATCAAGTTGTATCATGCATGTTGATTGACTTGCAATACAGTATTTGATGTAATTAAATATATAAGTATATGTCAATAAAAATTGAAGAATGTTTGGTGACTGCATCAACTTTTTTACTTTGATCTTTTTCCAATTTTAGAGTAAGTTGTGTTAGACATCAAGTGAATAGTGTGACTCGTTTCCTTGCAAAAGAAGTACTATCCATAGTTAGTTTGTCCGTGTTTACTTTATCATGTTCCCATTTTGTTTTGAAATTTTGATTATTAATGAAATGCATTGAATTCATTTGGTTATAGAAAATTAATAATGTTCAAGATCCAATCTAAACCAGACTTAATTTGGAACATATCGTAATTTTCTCAAAAATCAATCCAAACCAAACTTAAGCGCATGATCGAGAGAATGTTGTTTAGTGCAGAAAACACAATCTATGAGTTCACTCTCATGAATTAAGGAAAGGTTGGTTGACTATGATGATAGTAAGACAAACAAATTTATGTTTGCAGACAATTGAACAATGTTTTCCTAAGGAGTTGGAAATATAATGATTTAAAGGAAGGATGGGAAGTATTTTGTGATCTGATCAAATTGTCTGTTCTAAACCTGAAAATAAATCTATTGAGTTAGTATGAGACAACTTTGAAAAACGACTTCACTACGCAAATGCAACATGAACACAGGAGATATTTGGTTTCAGTCATAGAAGAATTTTGAAGGCCCCTTGCTTAGCATATGACCTTTTTAAGGTTCAGATTCATGTTGGTGAAGCATATGCTTATCTGCATAAGTGATACCAGATGAATCTTGGAATTTGCAATTAGATTTTGTCTCCTAAGTTTCAAGAGTTTAAGCCAATTGAAGTCAAAAGGTATGGTGAATGGACTCTCTTCAATTTAAATTCTGAAGGTGTATGAAAGTTGTTTGATGAGTAAAATGCTTAGGAATTCCATTGGATCCTATGTTCCTATGAGGGCCAAGGGAGTGTTAGGAGTTGTTCGCTATAATGTATGCGGACCATTTGAGGTGCCATCACTTGCTGAAAATAAATACTATGTATCGTTTTTATAGATGAATTTTGTAGAATGTTGTGGATTTATCTCACCAATAAAAACGGTAAGGTATTCTCAATCTTTAGAAGGTTCAAATTAGTGGCCTCTGAAGGAAGCTGGAAGGAAAATTAAAGTACTCAGAACTAATTTTGAAGAGGAGTCTTGAAGAGCTGAATGTAATTGAAAGGAATCGATCGGGGTGGGAGTTGGTTGAGCTGCCAGTAAAGAAGCATGCAATTGTTGTTAAATGCGTGTTTAAGGGGAAATTTAGACTAGATGGATCAATGGCTAATCAGAAACCAAAACTAGTGGCAAAAAGCTATCTACAAATGGCTGGTTAATTTGGACTGCTAAGAGGTTTCTGCATCAGTTGCAAAGCTTGAGACAGTGAGATTGGTAGTAGCACTTATAAACTGAAATGGTTGGAAGCTCTTCCAACTTCACATCAAATCCACTTTCTTGAATGGATCACTTGAAGAGGAGGTCTATGTAACCTGTCCATTTGCATTTGAGGTGAAATAAAAAGGTGTGGAAGCTCACTAAGGCCTTTTATGGAATGAAAGCCGGTGAGGGGTAACCTTGACGCAACAGGTAAAGTTGTTGTCATGTGACTGTAAGGTCACAGGTTCAAGTCCTGGAAACAGCCTCTTGTGTAAAAACAGGGTAAGGCTGCGTACAATACACCAAATGGTGGGACCCCTTCCCGGACCCTGCGAATGCGGGAGCTTCAGTCCCACCATTTTGCCCTTTATGGAATGAAAGCCGGTCCTCATGCTTGGAACAATCGAATATATAAACTCATTTTTGGTGCATTTGAGATTCTCTAAATGTTATATAGAACATGTAATTTACATCAAGCACAAGGGAAGAGAGATACTGAAATGATGTTAGTATGCTTGTATGTTGATGATTACTTTCTCAACAGAAGCAGTGATGGAGAGGTTGAAGAATTCAAAAAGAATATGAAATCATAATATGGTGCACTTGAGATTGATGCATCAAGAAACGCAATGTTTTCAAGCTAGATAAATTTGTGAATGTATACTCAGTTTACGTACCAAAATTAAAGTTCAACCAAGTGATTCAATCTAATTTTTTTAAGCATTAATATATGCAGATTCTTCTTCGAAGTAATCAATTATAGGTAAACCATACAATCAAAAAACAGTTATAGGCAAACCATGAAACAATATCCCAACTCTCTATTCATTATACTATCTCTCCAAAGGAATTATATCTTTGTAAGAGCACCAAGTAGTAGTCCATTTAACTTTAGAAGCTTCCTCTCATCCATGAACTTTCTTAACCTGCAGTAGAGAATTAAATTTACATCAATATATAATACTACAATAATATAACTTTAATTTATTGAATTCTTTTTATATCAAAGATTAATTACACATGAATAAAAGTCAAGTAGGTAACAAGCTGCGCAGCCAGGCCTTTTTGGATGGCAAAACCAATTCTTGTAAACACAATATTTATGGACCTAGAAGACATGACATTGTTGTGCATGACCATTTGTACTCTATGTAGAAGGTCAATGGCCTCTGGTGCTAGGAAGTCAAATGCAAATGGTATAAAAGCATGTTAATCGTCAGAACACGCTTTCTCATGTTTGATCACTTTACTTGACGCAACTTTTAGGGTTGTTTGTCCTACCGTAAAAGCTCCGACCCCTAATCCCACAAGTGATGAAACCCCGGTCAATGGTTACTTGAGAACCCGATTAAATTTTGATCTATATAATACTACTATAGTACTCCCTCCGTCCCATATTAGATGACTTAGTTGACTCCGACACACGTACCAATGCATATATT
>Ga0209282_1002180_pt1 | contig 11195 bp, 3 predicted proteins | sample Mtrugardesep15_FD_187529 | JGI IMG/M metagenome (GOLD analysis project Ga0209282, IMG submission 187529) | Root nodule microbial communities of legume samples collected from California, USA - M. trunc garden sep15 (SPAdes) (version 2) | ecosystem: Host-associated > Plants > Roots > Nodule...
AAAAAAAATAAAAAAAAAAAAAAAAAAAAAATTTATCTATGATTTTATTTCTAAGGAAGTGAGTGAGAATAAAAGGTTCCCATTTATCGTATTAATGTAGTCTCTCTCTTTATCTCTATTGTCTCCATCTCAAATCTTAGCCATTGGTCCTTTTTTCTTTTTGCTTATTGAAGATGAGTGATTTAGGGTCAATTTTTGACCTAAAATCACCCTCTCCGAGTTGTTTTTCCTTCTATTTTAATTAAATAAGTGATTTTCACATATTTTTAGTTTTTTCCCGTTTATTTTTGTGATTTCGTCGTCTCTGCACGACTCTGTTTGTTTTGATTTCCCGTCTTTGTGCGGTGTGTGTTTGGTTTTCTGTCTTAATGCGGTGTTTATTTGACTCAGGTTGAAAGATTGGTTTTTATCCTTTTTATTTTAAGCAACTTTGGATATATATTGTATCAATGTACTCTATTAATTTGAATGAATGAATATCGTTTATTTTTGTAAAAAAAGTTTCCCATTTAGATAGTAATAAAAATGAAGTAACCACCCATATACCTACTCTCACGAAACAATTATTAACAAAACACTTTTTTTTTTTTTGGAAAAACAAAACACAGTTTTTGAAAAATATGTAGGAATACGATTATTTTTCAAAAAAGGTTATTCTCATGGTAGAATTTTCAACCATTAAACAAATGCTTGTAAGTATATTTCACGGTGTTGGATATAACTCATAGTTTAGAGATAAGCGAGTACAATTTTTGTTTTTGTTTTCAAATACCCTACTTTGGTCTTCTTTTTTTACCAAGTATCGTACTTAATTTTTTTTTTAAATTGCCCTACATTTTGTCAAACACTGTGGGCTTTGTTGCTTAAATTAGCGATGTAGGTCTTTTAAATCGGTTTATGAAATTACGGATTTATAAGTTGTCATCTTTATGACATCACTGTTTCAAACAGAGGTATGGATCTTTTAGTTCGACTTACGTGATAACACGTTTAATAAGTGGTCATTAGAGTTTCTCCACTTTCTGTTACTCTTGTGGGGCCCCACTACTCTAAATATCTAGTTAGGACCTAGGGTAACTTTGTATTTTTCTCAAGTAGGGTAGTCTGGTAATAGGTTATTTGAAAGAAAAATAATACGGTTCATGGATAATTATGTACTATAATCTTAAGTTTGAATAATATAAATGTATTATAATCGCTCAGTAGTGAGAGGCGAGAAATGATTGGTCAAAAATTTGTTCCATACATCGTGTCTTCTTTGTGATTTTTGAATTTGTTCCTTTTCTTTTTAAACTAAAGTTGTTGTTTTTTGAAAAGAAATTAAAGTTGTTGTTTTGACACACCGCCTTATCTTATCGTGATATTCCCTTTTTAGGTTGGCTCACTCTGAACAAGACAATGGGTTATGATTAGAAGCACTTACGTATTTACAAAATATTGATTTTTTAAAATTAACCTTTGTTTTGAAAAGAGTCTAATGTAGAGACTCAACAGAGATTTCGTCTCGCAAGGGAAATAATGCACCAGAATAAACTCGAAATCATTATGTACAAATCATCTCTAACAATCATAACAATGTCATTGTGAAAGAAAGTTAAACAACAAAGAAAAAAGTTGTGTAAAATATGGGAAAAAATTAAGAAATTCAGAGAGTGATGATGTATTTCCCTTGCATGCTACTAGCATTGGCTTTGATGTCATTTGTGCCTTTAATGTTTTTTTATATGAGAGAGAATTATGATCGAATGACTCAAATAAATATTTAAGCGAGAGATAACGAATAATTAAGAAAGATTGTTAAATTTTTATTGATTAAGATTCCTCACGTAGAAAAGTAGTACCTTTCTCTCTATCTTTTGTCATATTTTGTTTTCTCTTTCATCTCTTCCCTCCATATTTCTACCCACATTTATATTTTCTCTCATATTTTAGCCTAAAATCATCTCAAAGTCAGAGACCCCTCAAATGAGAGAATTCTATCCCAAATGGAACCTTTTGGTAAGGATTGCACTTGGATTGTCTAATTTTGTGGCGCCAAAGTTACCTGTCTTTGAATGCTTATATGCCATAGGATGAAAAGAGCATGATTTAGATAAAGTGAGCTTTGTAAAAAAATTGAAAACAGAAAACGAACACGCATAACATTTCTTTCATCTTCTAAACCTTAAACCCTAAATCATCCCAAATGACATAATCTTTCTAATTTCTATGTGGGGTCTGCAAAAGAGTTAACCTCGACCAAATCACAAACCAAACCTGATCTATATTTTAAAATCCCAACCCAGTCACTTAAAACCAAAAACGACCCATATTATGTCAAAAAAACCTAAAACCGGTTACCATTTTATTGAACCGGTTTAGGACCGGTTTTTACTCCCAGAAAACCAAACGCCTTTTCTCACACCTTCTCCAGAAAGCGATTCTTACTCAAACGCGATTATGTGAGAAAGTGATTGAAGTTGATTTCACTCTCGTTTCTCAGTGGCCCACTTCAATCTTCGAGGTATTTTTCGAAACGAATTCTTAACCATTTTTGATAGTATTGAGTTGTGGGTATTGTTGCTGATGCTGAACCTGTATGCATTGGATGGATTTGTCTCATTCTATATCTTGTTTCCGTTTAGCACATATAAGTGTTTATGTACAGTATAAGCTATAAGCTATTTTTTGATACGATCAAATAATCAGTGAATGTGGTTAATCTGTTTCCATATAAGCTGTGGGTTGTTTTCTTATGTTCTCTTAAATGTTTATGCAAGTAGTTATGTCATATTGAAATAAACTCTTTCAAATGCAACTTGTGTCGAATATATGTGTTTTGAGATGCTGACAATCTTAATTAGATACTAAGTTTAAGAAAAGATGAAGCAAAAAACTCTTTAATATTTGACAATCTTTGTTGTCTGTTATTTCATTTTCTCACAATCACATATTATCTGTATCAAGCTGAAGAAGCAAAATCTTTGTTGCGAAAAGCTCTTGATGTTTGTATTTAGTAGCAACCTGGGGTTTCAAAGGTATTCCTTTATTCTTGCAACTTGTTTGGTTTAGATGATATCACAACCTTGATGAAACAACATCATTGTAACCTAAAGTTAGTAATTTATTTGTTTTTGGTGTCAAAGTAAGTCATTTTTTTCTCAGAACCCTTTGAAAGCTACTTTTCATATGTAAATTTGAGCTTGGTTAATGATTATGATTTATCGCGTATTTTTGTGAATGTGTTGTATCTGTGCAAAAGATTTATAAGCCGTTAAGGTATTGATTTTCCATTGTCACGGATCATAGAGAATCTCAAGGAAAAACTGAAGCAATTCTAGGCCAGGACCCCAAAAAATTGAGAAAAGCTTTAAGTTCCCATTTATGTGGTAACCCTTTGCCATGTATTGCTTTGAATTTGAGTCATTATTCTGTTTTGGTTCTGATTCAACAACTAGTTTTGAAGTTCAATGTAAGGGTAAATGTAACACTTAAGAGTTTCAATATAAGGGTAAATGTTCAATACACATATACACTACTTAACCTTGCTCAGTGAGTATAAATTACGACAAGGTATCAAATGCATGAGCCTCGCGTGCTACCTTAATGAAGACATATTATAATGTGGTGTCAGATAAACCCCATGCGAAACCCGTAAGGTTTCTTTTTGCAACTTCAATAGCTTGAAATACATTTGCTATTTTATTAGTACATGGCCGTTTCTGTCATGGCATTTATGTTTCTACACAGTCTTTGATGGCCATTTGCATCTGGCTCTTATGGGATTTTACTAGTACATGCATATTAGAGACTGAATGCATTGATAACTTATTATTTGAAATATGTGAGATTGACCTTGTGTAGGAATTTAGAAACACGTGATCTTTTTAATTCATAAGCTTAAGAGTAACTTAATGTAGGAATTTAGAAACATGTGATCTTTTACCACTCTGTTTCTACATAGTATTGGTTTTGCATTTCTGCTTCTGCGCGTTTCTGTGTAATCACATTCTGTCATGGCCATTTCCGTTTCTACAGTCTCTGATCCAAGGTTTCATTTATTATTTGGTGTCGACGCGTCCTGTGTTTGCAACTGTGTCGGTGCTTCACAGGTTATGAATTGGCCTAATTACAACAACAACAACAATCAAGGTCTTAGGCTCTTAGCTCATTAAATGTATTACAAAATGTCAATTCTGGAAGAAGTGTTTACGTAGTTAGCCTAATTGAAGATAATTGTAGCAGTCAGTAGGAACCAATACGATACTTCTCTTAAATTTTGGGATATGTATGCTTTGTTAACTTGTATGTATGTCTTTTGCAACCAAGTGGATCTGTTGAAGAATAAATTTGGATACAACAATGAAGCCAAGGCTGGAGTCAAATGCCGATAATCATTTTATTTTTTGTTTCTTGGATGATTGTAACTACTATTGGTATTGGTATACAATGATTTAGCTGTGACTTAAACTTATGAATGGTTTAATTTAGGAGCGATCACTATTCTCTGCTTCTCTAGTGCACTCTTTCTCTCTTAGAACATTTCCTTGCTTTAATTTTTGCATTGTTTCACCATCTTATTTTCTGTCCTTTATTAATCTCACTGTTCTAATAGGTGATACAGAAGAAGAATCTGTCTTCATGACGGAGTCAAGATAATGGAACTCCACACCCACTTGATCAAGTTTGGATTTTCCCGCCACTCAAGTCTCAGAAACCATTTGTTAACATTCTATTCAAACTCTCGTCGTTTTGGGTATGCCCGCAACCTGCTTGATCAAAGTACTGAACCAAGAACAGTTGTTTCTTGGTCTGCTTTGATATCTCGGTATGTGCAAAATGGGTTTCATAAAGAGGCTTTATTGGCATTTAATGAGATGTGTACGTTGGGTGTTAAGTCTAATGAGTTTACATTCCCAACTGTTCTCAAAGCATGTTCGATTAAGAAAGATTTGAATATGGGAAAAAAGGTTCATGCCATGACTGTGGTCTCAGGGTTTGAATCGGATGCTTTTGTTTCCAACACTTTGGTTGTTATGTATGCCAAATGCGGGCAGTTTGGTGATTCTAAGAAATTGTTTGGTATGATTGTGGAGCCGGGCGTTGTTTCGTGGAATGCCTTGTTTTCTTGTCATGTGCAAAGTGATTTATTAGCTGAAGTTGTTGATTTATTTAAACGAATGGTTGAGAGCAAAGTAAGACCTAATGAGTACAGCCTTTCAATCATATTGAATGCATGTGCTGGATTGCGTGATGGAGGTATTGGAAGGACAGTTCATGGTCTTTTAATGAAGCTTGGACATGGTTTGGATCAATTTTCTGCAAATGCCTTGGTTGATATGTATGCAAAAGCAGGGAGGATTGAAGATGCTATTGATGTTTTTCGAGAAATGATTCACCCAGACACTATTTCTTGGAATGCAATTATTGCTGGTTGTGTCCTTCATGAGTATAATGATTTGGCTTTGATACTGTTGAATGAGATGAAAAATTCTGGAAGTTGTCCCAATGTGTTCACCTTATCAAGTGCCTTAAAAGCATGTGCTGCAATGGGGTTGAAAGATTTGGGGAGACAGATACATTCTTGTTCGGTAAAGATTGATAGTGATTCAGATTTGTTTGTGGCTGTTGGACTAATAGATTTGTATTCCAAGTGTGAGATGATGGATGATGCAAGAAGAGCTTATGATTTGATGCCAACAAAGGACCATATTATTGCAGGGAATGCTTTGATCTCTGGTTACTCGCAGTGTGGTGATGACGAACAAGCAATCTCACTTTTTTTTGAATTGCACCATCAAAATATAGATTTCAACCAAACTACTTTGTCAACAGTTCTTAAATCTGTGGCCAGCTTGCAGACAATCAAAGTATGTAAGCAAATTCACACACTTTCCTTCAAATCTGGAATTTATTCAGATTTCTATGTTATAAACAGTCTACTTGACACTTACGGAAAATGTAGTCATATAGATGAAGCTTCAAAAATATTCAAAGAGCGCACTTGGGAAGATTTGGTGGCTTACACATCTATGATAACTGCATATTCTCAACATGGGGATGCAGAGGAGGCTTTGAAGCTATATTTGCAAATGCAAGTTGCAGACATCAAGCCAGATCCGTTTGTCTGCAGTTCTCTTTTAAATGCCTGTGCAAACTTGTCGGCATATGAGCAAGGGAAACAATTACACGTCCATGCTATTAAGTTTGGATTTATGTTTGATATTTTTGCCAGCAATTCTCTTGTTAATATGTATGCAAAGTGTGGAAGCATAGAGGATGCTGATCGCGCCTTTTCCGAGATATCACAGAGAGGTATAGTCTCATGGTCTGCAATGATTGGAGGGTTGGCTCAACATGGTCATGGTAAAGAGGCTCTTAACATGTTCAATCAAATGCTTAAAGATTGTGTGTCACCAAACCATATTACGTTAGTCAGTGTTCTCTGTGCATGTAATCACGCTGGTTTGGTAAATGAGGGGAAACAATATTTTGAAACAATGGAGGAAAAGTTCGGAATCAAACCAACACAAGAGCACTATGCTTGCATGATTGATCTCCTTGGAAGATCGGGGAAACTAAATGAAGCAGTGGAGCTTATGAATTCCATTCCATTTGAAGCTGATGGATCTGTTTGGGGGGCGCTTCTTGGTGCTGCAAGAATCCACAAAAATGTTGAACTTGGTGAGAAAGCTGCAGAGAGGCTTTTCACTCTTGAGCCAGACAAATCTGGTACTCTTGTCCTCCTTGCAAACATTTATGCATCAGCAGGGATGTGGGAAAAAGTTGCCAATGTTAGAAAGGTTATGCAAAACAGCAATGTGAAGAAGGAACCTGGAATGAGTTGGATTGAGGTCAAAGACAGGATACACACTTTCATCGTTGGAGATAGAAATCATTCTAGAAGTGATGAAATATTTGCTAAATTGGATGAGTTAAGCGAGCTTCTAAGTAAAGCTGGATACAATCCCATCATAGAGACTGATATACATAATGTGGAACAAAGTGAAAAGGAAAAGCTCTTATATCATCACAGTGAGAAACTTGCTGTAGCTTTTGGATTAATTGCTACACCACCTGGAGCTCCAATAAGAGTAAAGAAGAATTTGAGAGTTTGTGTTGACTGCCACACCTTTCTCAAATTCGTATCTAAGCTTGTTTCAAGGCAAATTGTTGTTAGAGATATTAATAGGTTCCACCATTTTAAAGATGGATCATGTTCCTGTGGTGATTATTGGTAATATCATTAAGATGACTCATTCGTCATATATACATGGAAAATGCCGATTCTTACAAATTTGATTGTAAACGAAACATACGAATGACACAGTAGTCCGTGGAAAAAATGTTGTTACTTTCTCTTCCCCTTTTTTCCCTCCTATTTTTTTCTTCTTCTTTTAAAACGAAGACAAATAGGGAAAGAAGAGAAAGGAAGCACTCAACATTGCCATATCCCTCCATCACGACAGCACCATATCCAACCTCACTGGCCTTTCCAATGTGAAGACGATGGTGCCCAATTTCCAGTTGTTGCTGAGGATTGTTGTTCGATTCTTTTGATGGAGGCAGTGATCGTTACTTGGAGTAGTTCTGTTGTCCCTTTGGGAGCCTCTGAGCGACGGCGGTGAGGGAATCAATTTTGTTAATGTAAGTTTTATCGAATTAATTTAACTTTTTGTTTAACCTGGATTTAATTTAACTTATATACTGATATTATAGAAGTGTTCCCTCATTGTTTTTGTGAAGATTATGTTCTTCCACACATCCCTATTGCTTGTAAAATAATTACGAAGGGAAGTTCAATAGTGATCGTAGGAGTACCATATCAAGACCACACTGTCTCTTCAGGCCAATGTGAATGTGAGTGTCCTACAAAAATTTTCAGTCTTACAAAATTTAAGAATGCTTCTTTTAGAATTATAGGATAAATTTCCCACCTTCCTGTAGGACAAATGCACAAAGTATTGCTATGATTGTTGTGTATAATAATAACTCATAGTACTATAAATGTTTAGTGAATAAGTCTATTGAACGACAGCTTTATCTTAAGTTCCATGGACTAAGTTTTATTCGTTTATTTCGTTTTGGGATCAAAATTTATCTTATTTAGTTTAGTAGGACTAAGATATTTTGTTTACCCTCAAATAGTTAAAATGTATTATTCTTTATTCATCACTTCATCTGTCATTGAAGTATAATAGCACTTCATTGTCAATATATCAGTTTGCTTCCTTAAACGTATGCTGTGTGAGAGACTTGAAAATCAAGTTTCTTCTGTTTGGTTAGGATATATGTCATCGTTTATTCATGAGCAATTTTGTCCTGCTGGTTTGACTCTTCCGGTTAATGTTCCTGTGCTGTGTTTTATGGTAATGACACTAGTGATAGCAGCAGTGAGTAAAATTTAACTTTATGTTTTGTTCTGGAGATTAGTAGTATGACATTTGGTATATTTGTATGGGCTGCAAATTTTTTATCTGTTTTGAGTTGCTTTTGTGTGTGTGTGTGTGTGGTGGGGGGCAAAGATATCCCTGAACTTGAACGAGTAGTTTGAGTTTAGAGGATATTGTGTATCTTTGCATTTGCTGCTGGTATGGTTGTCACATGTTTCATTTGAAAGGCTCGTGAAGGCATTAATACTAAATCATTGTGTTACCTACTTTGGCTTGTTTCATCACTACCATTTAACATGTTAAATTATCTCTTGTTTTGATTCCCTTTCCATGGGAGAATATACGTTGCATCTTGGTTAGGACTTAGAAATGATACATATCAGATGCTAGGAATGATACATATCAGATGCTGAACGTGTAAGTTGTTGTAGTTTGCTTTCTAGTTAGGATTTTATTTATTTATTTATTTTTTTTCTGAATGATTTTCTAAAGTAATTTAATGATTCAATTTCTCTTTAGGTATGTACTCTACACTGCGTCCTTGACAGATAGAAAAGCCACTTTCACCCATCTTGTTGGGATATGGTCATATGGCAGCAGTTATGCAGCAAACGAAAGAGAAGATTGCAGAAGTGGAGCAATAGATGGATTTGGATGGTATATATGCATCAAAACGATCCATTAATCCATTAACAATCCACTAGAATCAGTTTTTTTTTGTTTTTTTTGACATAAGCAGTCCTGCTTGAGTGTTTCCAAAATGGTTGCAAATTGCTGGTATACTTGTGCTGAAACTTTTTGTTTATAAATGTGAAATGCAATATAAACATATGATTTGGCACTTCTAATGGCATTCGATTAACTGCGGCTTAGTTGCAATTACTTTAGACATTTTACTCCACTTTCACCCATCTTATTTGACATCTTACTCCATCTTAAAAAATTTCGATAACTTCTCCTAGAACTCGGAATCACTATAATTAGTTCTAAAACCTCACACAAAATTTAAACAATAAATAGTTTTTTTGAGGCCATCTTACTCATGATACTTAATACAGTACAATAGTACATAATTTTTTAGCAATAAATAAATTGCAATTACTTAATACAATACTATGCATGGTCATATTGTCAGAAGAAATGAATAAGTTACTGGTTGATATATGTTTTTTATCATCACTACATAATAGCAGCTAAGTTATTGTTTTTATCATTTTGGTTTTCTTGTTTTTTTCAGGCTTAGATACCCAAAAAAATCTCGAGAAAATATTTCAAAGAAAGACCGAGAGGGAGATGTACGCTCAAGTTGTTTCAAAAAAAAAAAAAGTACGCTCAAGAAAATGATTTATGAAAATGAAATCGCTATGCTAAGCAACTTTTAAAGGACGATTTATGCCTACAGTCCAAATTCATGAGAGTCTTGTGTCCTCTATGGTGGTAAAAAAAAAGACATAAATAAACTTGAGTTACAAATGATGATAATATTGATTTCCTAGTAAAACAGCATACAACATTTCATTCCAAGTGTCAGGAGCACCAGCTAGACACCAGTGACTGCAGTCCTCATAAGAAGTTCCTCGACCAGTGAATATAGAAGGGTGACCATCTATCCGCAGTTGTGTTTGCAAAGTAATGTCAAGCCAATAAACATGACTTTTCATGTTACTCAAAACATTCTGAACAATGTCTACACCAGGATATGTTGGCTTTGATCCTTCCTCTGGCTTAATTTGTTGCAGACAGTGTTTTTCCCTACAAAATTTATGAAGCATTATGAGTTTAGTGTGAATTTTATAGTTTTTTTTTTGTTTACATGAGAAAAAGTCAAGGCAAAAAAAAGTAAAATAAATAAATAAGTAAAAATAAAAAAAGAGACTACGCCGCGATGATAAGCAACACCCATACTGTTTGCCATAAACAAATGTGAATTTTATAGTTAAAATGGGATTATAAATTAAAGATTTAAATATGTTTTTTTATCTCTTCAAATAGTGTCATTTTCGTAATCTAGTCTTTGTACAAATATTGTCTTGATTTTAGTATTTGCAAATATACGGTTTTTACTTTTGATTCTTGTTGTTTTAATTAAAATTAATATTACTGATCTCAATATGACCAACTTTTGCATGGATTAAAACAAAATAACGAACCAAAAGCAAACAATAGTTTCTTCTCATTTAAAAAAGAAGAAGGTATATTTACAAGGATTAAAATAATTTTTATAATAGAGCTTATCTAATTTTTATTTAATAGAAACTAGAAAAATGATATATTTATGGAAAATTAAACATATTTAAATCTAAATTAAACTTACCCTGAATGTGCAGCAGCAATTCCTTGAAAGATAACAGTAGTCTTTGAGGGATCAATGTTAGAATCAATCCAATTAGACCAAGTGGTTAACCCAATCTTGTAAGCTTCAATGTTATCCATGTCTTTCATTATCTCATTTCCCACTTGAAAGTGTCTGGAAGATTAACATACAAGCATTAGCCAATATTCACACACTTGAATTCTCTCATTAAATATAAAAAGTTAGCTATATTAGTTTGTTCTTCTTATCATTAGGTACAAGACTTATAGCCAATAATAAGAAAAAAAACCAACTAGTATAACTAATCTTATATCTAATAACTCTAATACTCACTAAATCACAAAGTGAGTGTTGCGTTGATAATCCATTTCATTTTATTAAATACTATATAGCAAAAAAATGTAGCTAATTTTTTTTAGTACATTGGAGTATGTCCTGTGTGAAACCACCAATGGTAGGTATTGAAAATCAAAACATCTCCATTCCACTTGTACCGAGATGAAACGGAG
>Ga0209282_1002181_pt1 | contig 11192 bp, 5 predicted proteins | sample Mtrugardesep15_FD_187529 | JGI IMG/M metagenome (GOLD analysis project Ga0209282, IMG submission 187529) | Root nodule microbial communities of legume samples collected from California, USA - M. trunc garden sep15 (SPAdes) (version 2) | ecosystem: Host-associated > Plants > Roots > Nodule...
TGCTTATGATGCTAATTGTAATTTTTTTTTCATTGAACCATTGGTATTTGAAAATATTCTTGCACACCTTGTGCATGAATGTGTCTATTTTCAATAAATTGTTTCTTTTATCCATGCAACAATTTTTTTTAGTTTTTTGGAATTATGAGGTGAGCTTCCTTTATAATTGATTTCAAAAGCAAATTGAATAATATATCAATCTTTGAATAGTTTATGACTACAACGAAAATTTTAACTGAGTCAGGTTTCTCCATTTCAATCTACTATACAAATATTTCAATAGAGTCAACCTTGTAGATTGAATTAATATAAAGTTTTAAAATATAATCACATAAGGTTGTGACAATGAATCAGTTTTCGATGATTATTGAAGATCAAATACTTCACTCAAATTGAAATATGAATAAAAAACAAAGATTACTTTTCTTCATTGAGAATATAAAACAAACATCAAAATACATACTACCAAACACAGAATCATGTAGAGACAAAATATAAATATAACCTCACTCAATATTCGAGAGTTCCTCTTATGATGAAAAATAATTAAACTCCCTACAAAGTGAGAGACTATCATCTCTTCCTCTTCTGTTTCATCCTCCCTTTTCCTTCAACTCCTCCCAACTCTCAAATAGACACTTCTATAAATTATATTTATCTTGTTTTTAGTTTTAATTGCATAAGTGAATGTTCAAGCTGAAAAACTCAAACTTAAAGCATGTTCACTGCTAATTGTGTTAATGGTTGAATGCCCCCATCACATTAGATGGTTAATGATTGGTCAAGATAAAATTTAATGGCGCTCACATGTTAAAAAACAAGTTTAAGGCTATTTCAATTAATTAAAGGATGTTTTATTATGGAAACTGCTATGTATAGCGAAAAATAGTTCACAAACCCATCACGATAAGTGCATTTGAGTTACATACCACCACTCCTACCATGGATTCCGGATTTAAAGCGCGCATGAAACTGTCAAATTTCCACTCACTAATACGTATGTACTACTCCCTCCATTCTTTTTTAAGTGTCTTTTTAGGGTGAATTTTTCGTTCTTATTTAACTGTCCTTTTGGTATTTTAAGGGTATGTTTTGTCAATTATACCCTTTGTCAATTATTCTTATATTTTTCAATAAAACTAATGAATATTATATATTTGGAAAACTAAAGTTTGCTTTTTTAAACAAAGTTTGTTGGTTTTGTTTTGAAACAAAATTTGTTTCTTGTTATCTTTAAATTTAAACAAATTTTTTGTTACCTATGATAATAGTTTTATGAAGAGTTAAAATTCTATAAATAACATGAGTAGTAATTTTTAAAAATTTCACGAGATATGCACAATATTTAGAATCTTAAAACAAAAATAGGGGTTCGAATCTCAAACACCTCATATAATCACTTTAGGAGGTGAATTTCTAGCCAATAATCTACTTGAGAAAAAAAAAATGTTGATAATTTTTTTGGTGAATGGATAAAATGATAATAATCATGTTATAAACTCACACTCACAAGTGGAGAAGTCGGGGGCCGGGGCACCCCGATTACAGTGCCCGACATGACAATTTCAACAATTTTGTCCGTTGAACTAAAAATAATGAAAAAATTTAGTAAAAATATTTTATTTGTAGAAGTCAAACTTTTTCTTTTTAATAAATTATAGGACTCAAACCTATTTCCTTTAAAATGGAAAATGCGCTTTAATAAAATAAAATTTTCAAAATGATATGGATATCTCTCTCGTTACAGAACTTCCAAAGGCAACAATAGAATTCTTGACAAGGGAATTGAGTTTGATCAAGTTGATAGAGAAAGAGACTGGTTAGTTAGTTAGTTAAAATTATGCATCATCCATGCATCTAACCTCCAACTATCCTTAAATCAATTTATTAAGTTTATTTTAGTACTATTATACTCAATTCCTAACTATTCAATTGAGATAAATAATGCTTATAAAATCAAGTGAGAGAAATATCAATGTTCTTTGATAAGTGGTGGAGGTAGCTTAATTTTTAGGGTTAAACATATTTTTCGTCCTACAAATTGGGAACTTTTTAAGTTTTTTTTTTCCTTTTTAATTTTTATTGTTATTTTAGTTCCAGTTTTTTAAAATTGAACTTTTTGATCCCCTAATTTTATATTTGTGGCAATTTTGGTTTCAACTCATTTTTTTGTCCAAAAAAGTGTGACCTCCGGTGCCTAAAAAGATAAATTTCGGTCTCAAAAATAATATTTTATCTTTACATTCAAAAACACAATAGGTTTGGCGTCAAAGGTCATCATTTTTAGGCAAAAAAACATGGATTGTAACCAATATTAAAATAGATGAACTAACATGTTTGATATTAAAAAGGGTGACTATTTTTGTGAATTGGATAAAATAGGAGGATGAAAGTGTCATTGAACCTATAAGTTTAATCACATATAATTTTTTCATTGAAAAAGTCACAAAACATTTATTTCCTTATACAAATCAAGTATAAGAAACTAAATCAATTAAAAAAACAATTTTAAAAACTACTAAAAAAAGGTTTGTTATTTGTTTCTGTGAGATAGTCTATCAAACATTTGTCCCTGTGAGCTTAATTTAGTTGCTAAAGACAATACATAATATATGTAAAGTTTGAAGTTTGAACCCCGAACACCACCAAAAATAAATTGTCTATCAAACATTTGGTTTTTTACGCTTCTTGTCGGTGTTGGTTAGGTTTAATATTAATATTGAGGTTGGCCTAAACTTAACTTGAGACAAGTCATTCTTTAGAATCATTGTCCTTCAACTCAAAGGTAGACAATTCAAACATTCTTATACCTAACAAAAATTAAATTTTGTTTCTATAATGTTTATTCTTAGGCGTCACCCATCTTTAGGTTTATTATAAAATGTTTAACGTATAAACTTAAGAATTTAATTAGTATAGTATACACTTAATATACAAATATTTCACATCTATTAATGAATATGAAAACAAATAAGATTATATATTTATTAATTGACATGATAACACATTTTTAAATGCATGCATGAAATAATTGTACATTGACTTAATATATTAATCAAACTTTAAACTTAATTGATGCTTCCCTCCGTTCAACAATATAAATCATTCTAGTAGAAAAAAAAATTCTTTTATATATTGTTTTAAAATATCAATAAGATATTAATTTTGTTATTGATATTTAGACAAATTATTTATTACTCTCTTTTGTCAATTATGAACTTTTTCTTTCACACACCACTCATAGAAACAAATTTTGTAAATGCTAAAGAATGTAATTACCCCACGAGCATTGGTTAAAGAAATAAATATAAACATATTATATTGAAAGTGGTAAATTCAAGATTTTAAATGTTTAAAAATCTTTGTTTTTAATACAAAACTACTACTTTTAGTTTTCTTAACTAATATTCCTAAAACATTTGTTAGCATGATCTTTTGTAAAAATAAGTTAGGGATTTAACTATAGACCTAATCCTCCAACTGCTCATTTTAACTTAATTTTTGTCGAAATTTTTCTTGAAAAGACAAAGGATATTTCGGGCTAAAAGACATGTGAAAATGAAATCTTAGGTCAAAATTGAGGTATGACATATGACAATCCAAGATACTTTCTCATGCTTAAAACCGCACGCACTCCTAGAATACATGTGATAAGCTCTTGAAGTGAATGGTCCTCATGTTTTTTCTATTTCATAAACTATTTCAAACTCAAACTTTGATTATTATTTTTTTTTTTTACAATTTTTTTGAATTTCTAGTATATTTATAGAACACTAATTAATGGCTTTTATTCTATTACTTATGGAACATAATATAACACATGTAGAAGGTAATTTGTGGATGTGGATGGAAGAAGTTTTTGTTTTCTTTGACAATGCAATTTAACTTGTACGGCTACAAAAAATTTTCTTGTTGGTCAAGTAGTCTAGTGGCTAGAGAAATTCACCTTTAAGATGAATAAGTGGGGTGTTTGGGGTTTGAACCCCGGCCCCTGCACAAATTATGCATTATCCTTTACCAAATGAGCTAACCTTACAGAGACACGACTACAATTTATCTTCAATGAAAATAGCTCGTTTAAAATTTTAAGAGCTAGATTTTTAGTTCTCATGATTGTACACTCAGTCAATTTGAAACTACTAACTCCGTTCGTTTTGAGTTGTTACTTTTTGACATTTTATACAAATCAAGATAATTAATAAATATTATTACATTTGATACAATAATTTATCTTTTTCTTATAATATTGTTATTCATTTAATATCACATTTTATATACGATCTCCATTGAAAAAGCTTCCTATGGCATCCGAAAAAGCTCTCCATTGAAAGAGATTATGGATCAATATTGTTTTGATGTTAGTGGAGTTGGTTTTTTTTTTAGGTTTGTGTTTGCTGACATCTCTTCATTATTATTTAATTTCAATATTAGTTAATGCTTGGTTTACTGCATATTTTATTTGTTGCAGCTGGGAATCAAGGATGGCGATGAAATACTTACAATGCTTCATATGAGAATGGGACGTGCTTAGTGTTTATAATAAAATTATGCTTGCCATGCTTCATTGTAGATGGAATTAGTTTGATCTTGAGATAGGCTAATTAATGCATAATATGTACCTTCTATTTTTTAATAGTGTTGTGCGATCGTTGTAGTTGAACTTTGCACTTTCTTATCTTTAGTTTATTGTATAAATTATGAATGGTTTATCATATTTCTATACTCTCTCCGTCCTCAATTTATAAGGAAAAAAACACACTTTTTTCCCTAAATTTTAAGAAAAAATACCCACTTTTAACCTATTTAATTCTATTTTTCCAAAAATAACCCATGCTTTTATTAAATTTTTCCACATGTTTACGCATTTTCGATGAATCATCCATGTGTGATGTGTTTATTTAGTTCCAAGAACTCTACATAAATTATCCATCGTTATCCGCTTGGTGGCAAATAGTGTACAAATCCCAAAATCTAGGAGTGGTGGTGGTTCAATGGTCATTAATTGGTGAATATTTATTTTTTCCTTCCTCTCCATGATGTTTGCTACAAAAATAGTACAGTGATAGAAACAAAATTGTATTATCCAGCTTGCAACGACGTTCGCACGGTACTATTAATTACTCCAAAACTCTGCATGAATATATTCTTAAATCAAAGATCACAATGTAGGTGTATCTCTTAAGATTAGTGTATAACAATCAACTAGTTGAAGTTTGTTTAAACTTTAAAGTAGACGTTAACATTAAACTCAAGCATATCAATTATCAAATGAACAATTAGTGGAGGGAGTTAGTTTGAATAAACTTCTCTCTAAACACTTAAGAAAAATTTGTATACCATTTCCTTATTACTTGATTTAAAAAAAAAAAAAAAAACCAAAAAAAAAAAAAAAACTAATGATAAAACAGTAATAGAATCGTGGATATACCGATCCCCACAATGCAGGTGCAAATAGTTCCTTCAAATTGATTTGTCGCCTAATATTTTTAGATGTTTCATAATGTTTGCCTTTTCTAGTACATATTTAAAGTAATCAAACATTTTCTATTTATTAATTAAACAAGTTATGTATGTACTCCCTTTGAAGTAATCCATCCATTTCCTAGGCAATTATCTGATAAAAATGGACCACATGTCATTATCTTTGTACAAGAGAGAGACGTGCCTGTCATTATCTTTGGTACAAGACAAGAGACCTGTCATTATCTATGGTACAAGACAATTCCACCACACCACCCCCTGAAAAATCCAAACTTGGCATATTACACATTTAACTCATCATCATAAACCTAAACCATCAGTACTATCCCTCCACTCCACTCCACTCTCCACACCACCACAATCCATGTTTTGCGTTGATTCTACAGCTAGCGGCAATGGTTACCCCCTCTATAAAAGCAGGGTTTTACCATCCCACATTCACAATACAAACAGTGCCCAGCTCCCATCACACAAACAAAACACAAAAAACAAACAACAATTCATCATCATGGGAAACACAAATTCAACCCAACATCAAATTCCTACTGTTCAGATTTTTGAAGACATCAACGTCGAGAACAGAGAGCGGTTCCAAATCATGGAATCGAGATTGATTGTTGGGTTCGGAGCCTTGTTCTGCTCCCAGATTGACAAAGTGGCTGGTTTTACCTGGCTTATCCCATTTATCATTGTCGTTGCCTTTAGAAGCAGCGATCTTGTTCAGCAACTCGATTCCATCAAAGAATGATTTACCTGTGCTGCCACAAACGACGACGATGCCGTCTAGTCACCGCCGCCACCACAACCGATGACCTCCGCCGTCGCCACCACCTCTTCCAACAACCATTGTTATTAAGTTTTTTCCATGTAACTTCTTCAATATTTCAAGGACCGTAGGTCCATCCATCCATTCCTTTTGATTTTCTGTTTTGTGAGTTTAGGATTTCTGTTTTTAGTATTGATGTAGTTAAAGGGCTTTAAGTCCATGTTTAATCTAATGAAGTTTTCGGTTGTGGTGAAATACTTGTTTATACCTTTCTTTCTTTTATTGTTTATATAATATTGATGTAGTTAAAGGGCTTTTAAGTCCATGTTTAATCTAATGAAGTTTTCGGTTGTGGTGAAATACTTGTTTATGCCTTTCTTTCTTATATTGTTTATATAATAATCACTTTGTAATGAATGGTCCCCACTGGATAAAAACCAATTTATCACATATGAAATTTTTTCAAAAAACAATTATTAATAAGTCATTCGTCAGTATCAACACCGTGATTTGGTTTTCAATCGACCAACATGCAGAAACACTAATAAATGAAAAGGCTCTATCAAAATTTCTCCTTGTTTAGATCTATTCCATTCCATATGGATCTACAAAATCAAGGTATGTTTCTCTCCTAAGGTCCCTGTCTAGATTCTGTCCTTGAGTGAGAGTTTTTTGGTTCGATTGGTTGTCCTCAGTTTGATTGATTTTTTGGGTGTCTTCTATGGTCTAGTGTGTGTGTTTTCATCTCATTATTGTACCAAGATGTATGAAATATATAGTAGGACGGGTCACTTAATTCATGCTTATTTGCTTCTGATTTTCCCTTGATACAATAATATATGGATATAAAAGTCAAATTGGCTTTGGCGGTGGATCTTTTGGGAATACTTTCTAAGTCTTAATGCTACCGTGAAGATTATATGATTTTGCAAAAAATCAATTATGGGGTAATCAATGTCTGGATTCCATGAGGTCTTACAATTTAATGTATGGTTGGTATTTGTTTGTTTGGGGCTATGTTCAGATAATTCCAGAGGGAATCAAAATCGGATTTCATGGGATGTGTGTCAGTATGTTAAAATGTCTTTCTATGACACATTTAATTTTTTTTGAAGGAGATGATAATGAAAGAAGATTTTATGGGATGCTATGTCTACGATCAGCTGCTATATAATGAGAAGTTCAATGGTAGGAATATAGAATTAATGGAATATTCTTCTTATGGGATTTTCCATAAAAGTTGTGATTTGTTCTGGTTATGGGAAAACAACTTATAGCTTCAAGATAGCTTATGAAAACAACTTATAGCTTATACAAAAAATATGAACTTTATTTTATATTTTGCTATACAAATGGCTTTTACATAAGTGTTTATCATGATAAGTGTTTGTGCTATAAGATGCAAATATAGTTGTTTATCCAAACAGGGCCTTATTGATGTTGAAGAAATAATTTTTAAATTTTAGTTGCAATTTGAAAATTTGAAGATTTCTAATTTGTTGAATTCACAGTATATTTCTCATGTATATATATTTTTTTCTTTCAATTTTGGTAGTCAGTACATTGGATTGTTGTGCATAGAGCAATAATGGCTATAAAAGATTTGGATGGGATGCTTTCTTCCTTGGATCCTGAATACTATGATATCCTACTGAAGTAAGTGCTGAAATATCTGTTTGAGCTCATTTTTACATGTGTGTTTTCTTATTTTTTCCAGATACAAATTTGCTAGGATGATGGTAAAGTTCTGATAATCTGAGGTTTATAGTTAGTGATCATTACTTGGATTCCCTACATTCAATCTATAGAAACTTAAGGCACATGCATCATCAACTTTTCCTTTCCTATCTTGACATGCATTTAGCTATTGAATTTTCAATTGGGAAGAACAACTTTAAACAATTTTGATGAGCTTATGAGAATGCAAAAACTGTTTGTCTAGCTTTTGCCATTTCATTCATTAGGTGGATAGAGCTGTGTTATACGTAATTGCAAACTTGGACCTCCTGGCATGCTTTGTGATGCACTGAAACAACTACACCTAGAAATTGGAATATGGAACTTTATTATTTAAGATGAATAATTTGTATTTATATTTTGCCTGCTAGTTGTGAAACGAGATGCAAATTATATTTTGCTTACGTATTTTATTCACATGAAGCCGTATACCAAGTCGCTGGTCTCCACACTAAGAGTTACTAGGCATCTCTCATGTGTGTGACAACCACATAATTCCTTAAGAAGTGTCTCAATCTCAGATCTGAAATATTTATTCCACAAATCTAATATATTTTACCGTCCTTTTGTTTTTGGAACCTTTATAACTAGTAGAAGAAACAACACTATAGGTCATATCCTGCAATCTCCAAACAACTTACTATAAAATTGCCTTGTTCTCTCAACACAAAAAAGCGGTGGCTGTTTGCTGCAGGATATTTGAAGTGTACAGTAAAATAATACAGAGAAAATGCTTTTCAATGTGGCATTCGCATTTTCCAACCCAATACAGAGAAAATGCCCAAACCACCTAGGAACACTCTCTCCAACTCTCACTTTTTTATTGGGTGAAATCAATGTGGATCCTACACTTTAGAAATGGGTCCCACATAAAGTGGTGGGACCCACATGGATTCCACCAATAAAATGAGTGAGTGTTACTATGTTAGAGAGAGTGTTGAAAAGAGAGTGTTCCTAGCACACTACTTAAATTTCTCGAAGGTGACTTCTTTCCTAATAACTTTGGACTCTTTGGGTCGTGATTCTTACTTAAGTGCTTCCCATTTATGCCCAGTTCACAAATTTGGTTGCTTAAAAAATGAACAAATACTCTATTCATTATATATCCTGTGGCCTACACAATGGTCTTACACTGTAAAAAGGACAGACCTTGCTTTCTTGTGTTATTTTGCCTTGATAGAGAAAATACTTCCCAAGTGGCGATGCTTAAATTTTGCGAAGGAGAAATCTTACCTGATAACTCCAAACTGTTTGCTGCATTATTTGCATGACATATATACGTGTGCATGTCTTCTCCCAGTGTGTTTTTCATGTTCCAAGGGAGAATGTAAAGAGGAGTCTTACTTGGTTAGAAACATCTAAAAAGATAAAAGAAATAATCTTTTGTTATTGGTGCCACTCTCAAGACTTGTGCTGAGTGTTGAGAAGATAGAATAAATAAGATAATGGTTTAAACCATTACAAATTCGAATTATTTTCTAGAATGCATAATTATCCCTACTTATAAGATACATGCATATATTAGACTGCAGATATTAATAATGGGTCACACTGAAGATTTTTACAAGCATAGTAATAAATTACTATTCCACTGGATAGATATAATGAGTCTTCACAATTAGACTCATTCCGTGGAACTCTGCATATTCTAAGCTAGAGGAACATGTTTTGCACTCTAGTACATGAGCAAAACAATTGATACAAATACAATTACTTTTGCATTCTAGATTCTTTACTCTTAACACCTAATACATGTTTTATCTTCTTATTCTTACGTATTTCCTCTCAATTTAAAAAATATTAAAAAAGTTATACTAGTAGTATAAATTAGTTTAAGTAAAGACATTCATTATTACACATATTTACATTCTATTTGTGTGCGAGTGCGATCCAGTACTTCTCACTGTCAGAAGAACACTTTTTTCTCTAAAACCCTAAACCCCCAAAACCTCTCAACACATTCTCTTCGCGCGCAATGCGTAAACCCTAATCGCGATTCCAACCAAAATGGAGAAGAAGAACATGGCGTTGATTTTGCTGATTTTTGCGATTACTGCGTTTGTTGAATGCATTGCTGCTTCTTCACCACCGCATGCTTCTTCTGGTCCTCACATCACTGATGTTAATCTTCTTTTACCGCCGAAAATGACTTTTCCTGTTCAATATCAACTTCAAGGAAGTAAATTAGTTTAAGTAAAGACATTCATTATTACACATATTTACATTCTATTTGTGTGCGAGTGCGATCCAGTACTTTTCACTGTCAGAAGAACACTTTTTTCTCTAAAACCCTAAACCCCCAAAACCTCTCAACACATTCTCTTCGCGCACAATGTGTAAACCCTAATCGCGATTCCAACCAAAATGGAGAAGAAGAAGAAGAACAACATGGCGTTGATTTTGCTGATTTTTGCGATTACTGCGTTTGTTGAATGCATTGCTGCTTCTTCACCACCGCATGCTTCTTCTGGTCCTCACGTCACTGATGTTAATCTTCTTTTACCGCCGAAAATGACTTTTCCTGTTCAATATCGACTTCAAGGAAGTGACGGTTGCTTCAAATGGTTCATTTCTATTTCTATTTCAAATTTTTGTTTTCTCGTAATTCACTAAGAATTTGTAGATAGATTCAGTGTTTTTCCGATTTGAATGCAATGAAGTATGAATCACTATGCTCAACACGACACTGACACGTAGACACCTAGAAAATTGAAGTGATTGAGGCTCTATTTGCTAAAACATAATGGATAGCTTATAAGCTAGCTTGGATGTGCTTACAACAGATAAGCTAGCGGATTAAGTGTATAGTGTTTGGTAGATTTGTCTATAATAAATAACATAATATTTTTACTTAATATTTAATTTTCTTAGAATTAGATATAAAGGGTAAAATTGAGAAGAAAATGATAAGCTAAAATGCTACTTGAAGTGGTTTATAAAAAAAACGCTATAAGCTAGTAAAAAAAGTTGCAAGACCGTGAGAATACTGAACAGGTCTATTTTAGTCATGTGAGCTTATAAGCTATAATTTATTTGCTATAGGTTCAAATATTTGTCTTGCCAAACAAAGCCTGAATGTAGGCACATGTGTCATTGTCGAGTTAGACACGAGACACCTTGAATATGAAGTGCCAATGCTATACAGTGCATGAATGATACAGGTCTATCTATAGTTTGCTTTTTTTTATTCACTAGTAAAATGAAAGCA
>Ga0209282_1002182_pt1 | contig 11192 bp, 8 predicted proteins | sample Mtrugardesep15_FD_187529 | JGI IMG/M metagenome (GOLD analysis project Ga0209282, IMG submission 187529) | Root nodule microbial communities of legume samples collected from California, USA - M. trunc garden sep15 (SPAdes) (version 2) | ecosystem: Host-associated > Plants > Roots > Nodule...
TATAGGCGCTATTTAACATGTTTCATTCACAAGTCACAAACACAGGAATATACCACATTGTTAATTTGTTCATATGCTAAACTTTAAAGGCATGAACTATAATTTAAACAACAGCAAATAATAATGAAACAAAACAACAAAAAACCTTAACAAAAATTCTAAATCCCCATTCCCCAATTCTCAATTCTAAACCCTAAAACAAACAATTGGAGAATGAATGAGAAATTGAAGAATCAGTTGGATTACCTCGGCTTAATTTGAGTGAGAACTGAGAGAGAGAGATACTGGATTTGAAGAAGATAGTTGAAGGAGAATAGAGGGGTTTGTTTGTTGTTGTGAGAAAAGCTTGCAATTTGTTTGTGAAAAGATTCAGAAGAAGAAAAAGGTTGTGATGTGCTTCTCAGAGGAGAGAAGAGAAAGGCGGAGAAGTAATTTGTGTTTCTGAGAGGGGAGAAGAGCAAACACCAACATGAGTAAGAAAATAAAGGGATGTAATCTGGGTTCGCTTCTCAGTTATCATTATTGGCGGATTATTTCCAATTAGTGGCGGATTATTTAATCTGGCATAACATTATTGACGGATTTATGTCCGCCAGTAATGCAAAGCTATTGTGCGGCTGTCATGCATTACCATTACTAACAGAATATTTCCGCTAGTAACGGTTGGCAGGTTCATCAATGATATTACTGAGGGGTTTATCCCTCAATAATGGAACTTACAGATTTATTGAGGGTTTTGTCCGTCAGTAACGTTATTGAGGGTTTTTTTGGTGCTACTGAAGGTTTATTCCGTCAGTAATTACTAAGGGTCTAAATCCCCCAGTAATGTAATTTTAAATTGGATAGTAAATTGGGGAATTCTTGTAGTGAAAATCGTGTCACGCAACATAAAATTGTGACACGATTCCTTGCTTCCTGGACTTTCAGATTTTCTGTTTTTCACACCTTTTGATACCTCATATTGCCTCAAAACTCTATCAAAATGTCAAAATAAGTCATAAAAATTACATAATGACAGCATGTCATCACTTATCGTGGTGGAGAGAAGATCAAAAAGGTGAAGTTGCAAGCCTCAGATGTCAGATCAAGATTCTTCCAATTAGTGTTATTCTTCTTCTCTCTAAGTCCTTCTTGTCCCAAATTAACAAACTTATTCAAACAACTTGGTGTCAACAAGATCCTTTCATGAAAGAAAAAAAAAGGATCAAAGATCTTGTCAAAAACATAATTAAATCAAACATAAATAATGTAATACATTATGTAAAAATAATATTTTTACAATTATCTGATCACTAGCTAACTTTCCAATAGTAATTATGACGATATCTTACTTTTTTTTATGACGATAATATCTCACTTATTATAGGACCGAATGAAATTTAGTTTTTTTAGTGAAAAACAAGACCAAGTTAGTTATAGGGGCATTATAAGAATTGTACTATTAAAAATGTAATGTATGATTAATTTTTAAGAATGTAAAATAAAAAATTCCTATGAACTTATAGTGTTACCCAAACACATTTTCAAGAAATATATTTCTTGAAAAGTTATGCCTAAGAAAGTAATTCCCATAATTGATTTTTGTGACTGTGAAATAAACGCACTTTAAAATCATTGATCAACTAAACAAATCACCCATATATTTATATCCTATAATAAAACCTCATTGTCAAAACAATCAAAACCGTAAAATCCAATTAAATAGGATGGACAACGGTAATATGAAAATAAATAACAAAATGCAGTTTTGACCGAAAATCAATAATAGAAAACATGTGGTATTAAAATGGCTTAATCAAAGAAATGATTAATTAATATAATTAAATTTAAGATAAATTCTTAATAAAAATTATAATATTTTCTTCATCGTCCAAAATAAGAATCTTCAATCCTCTCCTTTACTTTACACATAAAATAGTCACATGGGAATTGTCACGGGTAAGTACAAGTCATTGCATACATATACAAACTAACTTGGAAAAAAGATTGACATTGACTCTAATTTACGATCATTGTGAAACACAACGACAATAAAAATATATGAAACTTAAATAGAAATTTTGGATCAGATCCAATCAAACATTGTTCTATTATAGAGCCCATTGGCTTGATCTATGTAATGATCTATATATGTTCCTCAAAAACATGATTGAAACATCAATCTTAAACCTAAATCGGTGATTTGAGATTCCTAAACATTTCATGTCTTTCGAAAATTCAGGCATGAACCAATATGTCTATACAACAATTTTCATCTGAAAGGACAATGTAATCAGAACTTAGTATTCATTTTTCTAACATGTAATTAATGATAGAGCACAATCATGAACAATCTCTACATAATAATGAGTCGGAAAAAGTATTGTCCTCTCTTCATAATATTTTAAATTGTTCATTTTATGTAAAAGTAATGGATATGCTAATTCAACAAAAGATAATAGAGAACTTTGTGAATTTGTCAACAATAAGACTTTAGGACACATGCACCTGAAATTAATATATGCATATACAATTTAAAAATGTTTAATACAAACGTTCAATTAAATGTAATTGTAGCCTCAAACACAAAATATGATTAGATATATGTGCAAAAAAAATTAGGTGCATGTATCTAAAATTAATACCAAACATATATATGTTTGGCATTAATTTTTACAAGAACACACTATTTTAAAGTTTTGTTTGAATGAAGTTATGCATAAAATTAGTAAAGGTATCGAACTAACAATTACAAAAATATTAACTATAGTAGCAAATATAACATCACAAAATATCTACAATATAAAGTAGACAATAATGTCATCACAAGTGATAATCTATGACACTGCATCAATTCACATACATGTAATAATAAAACACATGCCCACATAAAAAGTTGAATTCATATTTAATATTTAAAAAATTATAAAACACAATTAATATGTTAAAGATTTTAAATTAAAACAATCAATTTTGAATATCGAATGAATCACATAATCAATGTTATTTCATTAACATAGATTAAACACGACTCTTTGTGTCATGTATTTCGAAAACACCAACTACACACTTGAACCACCAATATATCTAACAAATAATGCATATCTTCTTCATTTTTCATGTATTCAAAGTGAATATTTAAGTCATTCACGTCAAGTGAGAATGAATATTATATACATTAAATATATAGAGCGATTTTAAATTTTAGGCCATATTATATTTATGGATTATGTATATATTACTTATCAAATAATTGTTTAAATAACAACATAAAATTTTAAAACATTCTATTTTGTTTTCTTTAAAAAAAAACATTATATTTTGTTGTTAGCCTTCTAACTATTAAAGTACATAATTTTATAAAAAATTGTAGCGTGCTTCAATATATTTATATAAATGATATATTACTTAAAAAATTTGGTGCCTTTAAATATGGCGTTTTGAGTTTTTGTCAATTTCAATTGTGCTCAAGACTACCATTGCATTTCAATGTTAATAACATTTTTTTTTTTGTATTTATCATAGTAACATGTTTGATACTAATGCAACAATTTTTCAATGTTTATAAGAAAATAGTATTTTTAGAGTATACAAGACAACATTTAGAAAAAGTAAGTAATCTCTAAGCAATTACAATGAACTTTATCATTACTTTTTTACATTACATTCAATAAAATATTTTCAAACTCTACAAATGATATTTATGTATGGTTGATTGCAAACACGTTTTCTTCATTTATTGCATGCAATATATTTGAAATATTACAATCTAATATAAATGCACATTGCAACAAAGCACACATACACATGTCTATAACATAGGAAAAATACAACTATATGGGTGATGAGATATTATCTCATACAAGGAAAAATAAAAAATGTTGATTTTTTTTTATACGCGTTTCACTTTATAACCAAAAAAATATGCAACAAACATTTTTTTTTATAACAATACATACAATTATTTATTGTTTAAAATAACACATGTAAATGTATAGAAACAATAATAATATAGATAAATGTATAGAACAAGAAAGAAAGTGGCACCTAATTTACATTAATGAGATTAAATACCTATTTCTCTTAACATAATTAGTTATATCAATTAATTGATTGTTAAAAAAAGTTACCCAACATATTTAAATTTAAAAACTATCAACTGAATGAGATATTATGGTAGAATGTCTGGTGACTCCACATGACTTTGCTACAGAAGGTATTTTAATTTTCATAGTTTTTATACTTAATGTGATTATCAAATAACTTTTGTCTTTAAATTTAAAGTGTTGAGAGTTTTATTTATTCTTTTGTTTCCTGAGGATATGATTGTGTTGATACTAGAAGGGGGCTACAATCCCAATGCAAATGCAGCTTCAATGGAAGTTTGTATAAAAGTGCTATTGGTTGAGAAGCCTATTGATGAGAACTTGTATATGTCACCGTCTGATCAGACTATTGATGTGATCTTGCAGATATTAACATGGACCCTATTAATAATTTCTCACATATTTATTTGATAATTATAAAATATATTTTTCATTTAGTTTTTCTTGTTAACGTGAATATGATTTTGATATATATATATATTCAGTAATTATTTAAATATGTGAATTTTTATTAATTTTTTCATAGAATAAGTTTTATTAACTTTTATATCATGAAATTTATGTCATGACTTTTTTTTATAAAGACTGGGTCAATATTCATGCGGTCCGACCAGTGACCCATAGGTCCAACCATTGACCCAGTGACCCATTGCCTCGACCGCATGACTATTGACCCAGTCATAAGGAGAGGTTTAATAATTTATGTCATGACCTTTTTTTCTATAAAGACTGGGTCAATAGTCATGTAGTCCGACCAGTGACCCCTTGGTCCGGCAATGCGGTCATAAAGAGCAGGTTTGCTAGTATCAATAATGTCCTTATGACTGCATTATCAGGGAGGTGGCATAAAGAGACCAACAACTTTCATCTATCTTTTTGGTGTGCTTGAAGGTGGTATGCTTGAAGGAATGTGGAATTCAAATAGGGTGCACGAGTGGTCATGGGGTAGGGTGGGATTGACTAATCTCTACCACCAGCTTTCTGAGGCTACCGACCCTAAAAAAGGCTTTATCGACGAATACTTGTCTCTACGGGGTAGTAATTTAATTTGATTGTATATCATATTATAAACGTGTTTATATAATTGTGTTTCTATATAGATGTGTTAATATAAGTTGATGTACATAAATGTGACGTTGAAATATTTGTTTGTTTGTATTTGTAGGCTTGGATCTAGAGCACTTCACTAGATTATATCCTTGAAACCCTGATCTGGATTATTCCCCACGGTTTCCACGTGTCAACCGTTTTGTTCAGAAAAGGGGCCTAAATTTCACCAATTCACTATCGAGACATCATAGATCGGCTACCGGTGGAGGACGTCATATTCTCCTCGTACGATGATCGTCGAGATGTTGTGTCATTAGTAGACATATGCTGGTACTCCGGTTGGATTATGGTCGAGAAGGTACAAAGGGTTGTCACTTGCTGGAGCGAGTTAAGAGCAATAAAGACGTGTCCAGGACATTCTAAGTCATCCATGCTTTGTGGCTCTTCTTCATTCACCCCAAATACTCGAGGCCTTCTAGGATGGTTCACGTCATACCGTTGGCTAAGTCGGGTCCGGTGGCAATGAATACTTGGATGACTAAGGGGGTACGTTGCATGGTTTTATTGAGTCTCTCATCTGATTATGACCCCACCTAATCATTGGGTCCCTCTATTGAGTCGGGTCTCTGGCATACTCCTCCTTAATAATGTAAATTAATGACATGAGTCGGTTCTTTGGCATACTCCTCCTTAATAATGTAAATTAATGACATTTGCTTACTCGCTTATTTTTCTATGACATTTGCATTATTTTGGAATTTATTTTGATTTTGCGCATTTTTAATTAGAATTGATTTTGAAATGGTTGAATGAATTTATTTTTCAATTACATGTGAATGATTGAATGAATGAATGAATGTAGTGAATGCATGTGGTGGTAGTGAATGATTGGAAGTGAAAAAAATGCAAGTTTAAGTCCTTAAAAAAACAGTAACGTAATACCAATTGTCGTTCGGACAATAGTTGTTAACTATCATTGAGAAATCGATAACTAACTCCTGTTGATAGCGAGCGACAATAAACTACCGCTAAAATTAATCGGGTAAATTTCAGATGTTAATGAACAATTACAAGAGTTTTCCTAAAAAAAAATAAAATTACAAGAGTATTTCAATACTTTTTCTCACACACTAAATCAAGGGTTAGAAAAGTATTGAATGGATAGATATTTATATTTTTATAGATGTTATTATAAGACAACCACGTAGAAAGAAATATTTAGGCTTAATTACACTTTTGGTCCTTGTGTTTTGGTCTACTCACGAAATTGGTCATGTCCTTTTAAAACAGAACAAAATTGTCCTTCAATTATCATTTTTGTTGCATTTTTCGTCCTACCCCTCATTTTATCCTCCAAAAACGTTGATGTGGCAAAAAAATACATATGTGGCAGTGCCAACTGAGAAAATGTCATTGAAACAACATTTTTTTAATTTAAAAAACCAACTTAAACATTTCAAAAATAAAAATAAAAATGAAAAAATTGAAAGAAAAAAAGGAAATAAAATTGAAAGAGAGATAAATTTCTAAGTGCTTCTTCAAGGTTTTCCATCTTCTTCTTTTCCATCGTGCTTCTTCATCTTCTACATACTCCTTCATGTTCTTCTTCTTCTTCCATTCAAACCCAAACTCATGAATCTTCATCATCTTCAACTCAAACTCATAAATACCCAAAAAAACTAGAAAAACAAATTCAACAATACATATTCTCAAAATATTAACTTGTTTGTCTTCAAGAACAAAATTCTAAGATTCACCAAGAACAACAATAGTTTTCAATCTAACAACACCAACCACAAGTATTTTTCCAGAATCATGTTCTAACATCACCAAAACAAACTGTGATCCAAACCTTCAAAGAACTCAACAACAATCACACAATTTCAATTTCCATCAACCAACAAACATACTTACAAAGCCACCATCATATCACAATAACCTCAATATTCATTTCAAATAACACAAAAACGCAAACCACCACTGTACCGGTTCGAATCAAACACAAACACACTTCCTTTTTCGAAATAAAACGACAACAACATCAATAATCTAACCTTATTTTCGAAACTGGAACGAAAGAAGAAAGAAGATATAGTTTTTTTTTCGTATTTTGATTTGTAGATCTAGGTTGTATATGAGTTTTCTTTTAAAAAATTGTTTTTAAAAATAGAAAGAGGTGAAGGAGTAGAGCAATTGCATTAAAAAATTAAATAAAAAAATGATAATTTTTTTCCAGCACGGCGGCGCAACCGTGGTGCCTCACCAGCCACCGCGCCGGACCGGTCAAGTCTCATCGGAGAAGATGTAGACAGGCTGACGTTTTAGAGAGAAGGGAGAGGATTGCTGGGGTTAGTGAGAGAAATAAATATGAGTTTCAAAGTTTTCGCTTCCCCTTTTTATTTTAATGATTTTAAAGCAAACAATAAATAAATAAAAGCTTTTTTTGATTTATTTAAATCAGATTAAATGCCACCTAAGCCTTTGTTTGGACACCCTATCAAAAAATGCGACACATCAGCATTTTTGAAGGAGGACGAAAAATGCAACATAAAATAATAATTGAAGGACAATTTTTTTATTTTTTTTTTGTCATAGAATATAAGAAAGAAATGATATAAGAATGGAGGGGGACGGTGATTAGACCAGAATCGAAACCAACCACGCCACGCCTGCCTTTAAATTCTAATTCACCATAGCCGCCCGCCCTTGCTTTCGATACGATCCCTCTCTCTCCCAAACACACTAACGGGTCAGTCAATTTCTCCTTTTTATTATTCCATCTCCTTTTTCAATCAATTCTTTCTTTTTATTCTTCAATTTTATTGCTTTTATCTCTTTGTCGTTTCCATGATTGATTTATACGCTGGATCTGCATCAAAACCCTGTATTGTTTGTATTCATCAAAATTGAAATTGAAAATCTCCATATTTTTCCTTAATTTTTGGGGTTTTGCTTTTTGTTGCCGACATAATTCACTGTGAGATTACTCTGAAATTTAATTTAATTTTATGAATTAATTTTTCATTCAATTGATTTTGGTGGGTTTTGCCTTTTGTTGCCGGTTGAATTATCTTATTTTCTCAAATTATTGTTGATGTTGACATGTTTGTGTCTGTGTCCGTGCTTCATAGCATACTAGGTTTTGTTTTGTGGAACTTTTGATTTGATTGATGTTGGAAAAATTGATTTTTGCAGGTGGTAGCGATGTCGACGCCAGCCAGGAAGAGATTGATGAGAGATTTCAAGAGATTGCAACATGACCCACCAGCTGGAATCAGTGGTGCTCCTCAGGATAACAACATCATGTTGTGGAATGCTGTTATATTTGGGTGAGTTGAATTGAGAATTGTATAAATATGCATATTATTATGTATAATTGTATAATTTAGTCAGTTTGTTTTATTTTATTTCATTTTTTCACTTTGTTTAAGTATATGAATGGATAAGCAATTTCTCTGCTTTCTTGTCTGCTTTGGATTGCAGTCCTGATGATACTCCATGGGATGGAGGTGAGTCAGTTCTTTACCACCACATCTCCTATTTGTAAACAGTTTTTATACTAGTGTCAATTAGGTTATTAATCCATTTTGTGTATTACAAGTATTTTTAATGATTCTGTTATATTCATTTTTTAATGATAAAAATCCAATTTGGTCCCTCGCAGTTTTCTTGCAGCTCAATTCAGTCTCAGACAACAAATAATATTCAAATTAGTCCCTCGCATTTTTATATAGGGGGTAGATTGGTCTCTCTATCATCATAATAGAGGGACTAATTTATCCCCCATATGAGACTTTGAGGGTTAATTTGAATATGATCTTTTGTCAAGGACTGAGAGCCTGTTTGGATAAACAACTTTTTTGCAACTTATAGCACAAGCACTTATACATAAGCTTGCATAAGCTATTTTTATAGCAAAAGATAAAATAATGTTAAATTGATTTTGTATATGCTATAAGTTATTTTTATAAGCTATATTGGTGAGCTTATAAAAATAAGTTTAAAAAAAAACTTACGGAAAATGTCTTGAGCTGTTTTCGTAAGGTCTCCCGAACAGTTTCACACAACATGTTAGTAGATAAGCTTAAATAATCCAATCCAAACAAGCCCTGAATTGGGTCGCGGGAAAATTTTCAGGGACCAAATTGAGTTTTTACTCTTAATTTTTTTAGGTTATGTTACTGAACTTGTTTTTAGATGGCATTAGAATTATGTTGCAATGAACATCATAGGCCTTCCATCCTATAAAAGATTTTGGGTTTCTCTAGATAGGTATCTAAGTTATCTTAAAATTGAGTTTTTTTCATCTAGAACTGGCTTCTGCTTTGTGGTTTGATGCTATTTTATGATTCTCTCTCTCCTTTTCTTTGTTTTTCAATATTAATTTTAACTCTCTTGATCGTTGTGTTGTCGTACTCTACCTGATGTGCCTGTTACAGGCTGCATTTGCACTCTCTTGAAATTTAAACTTTCTATCACACTATTAAGCTAAATTAATTTTTTCCATCAAATCAAATCATGTTGTACATTTCTGGGCTCTTGCTCAAGTAGTTTGTCTTCATGTATGTATTTTGATGTGATATTTTATGCTGTGTTTTGATAGTATCATGAAATTAGACATGTTTACATGACTGCATGTATATGTTTTGAGTTATTCAGGCACGTTTAAGTTGAGTCTTCAATTTTCCGAGGATTATCCAAACAAGCCACCAACTGTACGATTTGTCTCCCGAATGTTTCATCCAAACAGTAAGTATTAGGTGGAAAATACAAACCTTCTTATCCATTAGTTAGGTGTCTGCCAACTAATGTAATTGCTACTCTGAACAGTTTATGCAGATGGAAGTATTTGTCTGGATATATTGCAAAATCAGTGGAGTCCTATATATGATGTTGCTGCGATTCTCACTTCTATCCAGGTATCATTTAGTATATTGTATCAATAATATCTTAATTTTATCAAATTGTAAATTAGAAATAAAACTTTTAGTTGTGAATCATTATCAATAAAAGTAGCAAGATATATATTGTACAATACAAGTTATGTATAGTGTTTTCAATGTGATAATTTTAAATTATGAATTGACAAAACAAGTTAATCGTATGTACCATAATTTATATATAAGTCAGAACGAAACCAGAGCACATAGCCAATGAGATGCACATGGAGTGTATGGATGACTCTGAGATGATGGCTTTGTGTTAGATTAATGAAAACTAAATGGCAATGCCAAATAGGGTGAATGGGATGAACCCCCTTTGCATTGAACAGTTTAAGTCTTTACGACCGTCCGATTTCTTTGATGAATATTGGTGAACAAAATCAAGAAAGAAGTAATACTTTTTGTTGAACTGTGCAATTCATATTGGTGAAATTGAATTACAGTATTCATGCACATATAGCATGAGTGTCATGAATTGTTGTTGGATTGCAGAATCACTTCAAATCATGCTACATTTTTTTTTTTCATCTTCAAATCATAGCTATTTGTGGATTTATAGATATATAGTATTATTTCGTTCATTCAATTTTAACAAATATGCCACATTTCTTTTCATCTTTTTTGTATTTTATAATAGAAGAAAATAAGCACATATATTTGCATAATTAGCTTTACTTTAGAGGTTTGGCCAGACAACCACTGTCTTTTTGTTTATTTTTTTTTTGTTGGTGGTCGGGGTTTGAACCCCAGACCTTGCATATATTATGCATTGTCCATACCAACTGAGCTAAGCTCACGAGGACTGTCTTTTTGTTTATTTAAGTGTTATCTGTTTTAAGGCGTCATCCCATAATAACTTTGTTATTTTCTGTTAAAAAAAAAACTGTTATTTTCTGTTTGCATATCTCTTGATTCATTTGTAATGTTAACTTGGCTTTTATCCTTTTCATCATTGTTTTTACTTTTTAGTCAAAAAGTATAGACTCTAGAGCATACAATTATGAACTTGATTAAGGTTATATTAATCTTGATCTGCTCTTTGCAAAACTCAAGACACTTCTGTTTAATGTTACTAGCTCTCAATTTTTAATGATTCTTACTTTTATAATCTTAA
>Ga0209282_1002183_pt1 | contig 11188 bp, 8 predicted proteins | sample Mtrugardesep15_FD_187529 | JGI IMG/M metagenome (GOLD analysis project Ga0209282, IMG submission 187529) | Root nodule microbial communities of legume samples collected from California, USA - M. trunc garden sep15 (SPAdes) (version 2) | ecosystem: Host-associated > Plants > Roots > Nodule...
GAACTATATTACACATGCTCTTAATAATGATCGAGAACGGTTCATACTTTACATGCAATCTTTGTGGGATGTTCCATATTAAATTATTCTAAAATTTATTAAGAATGGAGAACATATTAATATGCATTAACTAAACAAATTCATTAAAGTATTATAATTGGTTTTTTTGTTAACATTTAATAAAGTATGATCATTTGGCTATCTAAAAATCTACAAAAGGGATACAGAGAAAGTAACAAAGGGAGAACAAGTGAGCATATTATTTTACATCACAAGTCTAATATTTAGATTGCAATATATGTCCTATTAATATGATTGTAAGTTACAAGTGTGTATGAAGAGTTATACGACTAAACGTCCGTAAATAATGAATAAAGTCATTGTTAACAATTATCAAGGGACATAAAATATCGAGCATGCCGATCATGAAATGCATTCAAGTCACCGTTGGCATCATTCTATGTAATAGTTAAAAATCTGTTCGTCTTTTGTTGATCTAAAAAGTTAGAGCAGTTGATGATATGCTCGATTGACCTAGAATATATCACTGAATTTTTCAATATATGTATAAATAACAAAGTTAGAAACCACGCACAATCCAAAATGGAGCAGATGCACCCATCTTTTCCCTTCTTAATGCAATCTAATTATAGTTATATCATCAGGTTCTAACTGATTAGTAAAATATGCAGTCTTACAAATAAGGATTCCAAAACAATTAATAAAAAAGTGGATAAGATAAAAAATATTTAAGGAAATATGAAAATACATATCATTACAAAACTCAACGGTACCAACAATTCCAAAACACAACGGTGTACTAACAAATGCAAAACACGATGATTAAGGAAATACAACTTGAAAATCCAAAATATTGTGATACCAACAAAATACAACCAGCAAAAAGAGTAGAAAATGTAAAACACGATACGCTAAGTAGGAAAGGTAAAACTAACTATGATTTTGATACTTCTATGGAAGAAAGGGGAAGGAAGACATAAAAAAATTGGTACCAAATTGTCTCTAAATATTTTTGTTATCTTTTACGTTTGTTTTGAATGAACTTGGTCAACCACATGATAGGTAAAACATCATATAAACCTTGTCATGGTTGAAGAACTCCTTAAAAACTAATTCTGCAAAAAAAACGATAAAAGGATAAACATGTCCAACTTTATTTTTTCAAGAGGCTAAAAATTTGTGCTATTTTTTCCTAAGCTACACTGGTGGTTGTGAGGGGCCAAAATGACACTTCACACTAGTTTTTTTAAAAGAAATGAACGTGTGGGTTATTGAGAACTCAGATTCATTTAGCTCGTATAAAATAATCAACATCTTGTGCATTATGACCCATTTACATAGCTGGAAGAACACAACAGGTAACCGTAATTCTACCAAAAACAAATTCAAGAAGACAAAAAAGGTAAGGAAAATAAAATTGTTTTTTCTTGAAAAAAATATCTAGATGGCATTCGAAGCCTAGAACATTAGAGCCCGAGTCTATAGCTACAGTAGTCTGGAGTAGATACTATAATCAGCTGCAAATCACTAAAATATAACATTGTGGTCATAGAAGGCCAAAACACTAGCAAGCACAGCGTAAGTTATAAAGCTCTACAAGCCGAAAACTTGAGCCCTCCTTTGCCCACAGAAATCAATCATAAGGGAAGAGAGTATCCACGAAGGTACTTGGAGTCCACACCTGACTCACGGACAAGTCCTATGCGTCCAGTTCGTGCCACCTGAAACAAGAAAAAACATCGTTAAAAAGGACAGGATAGGAAGAGTAGTGGTTTACATGTGCTGCCTGGCAGGTGCAGCACCAAACTGTTGATCCAATTCAACACATGATTTGGTGGTTTAGACCTGCTCAGGATTGGTAATGTGATTGTATTTGTAGGTGCAAAAACGCAATGTATATTATTTTGTCAATTAAAGGGTGTATACTGAGGCATATCACACTTGTTCTTATGGGATTTAAAATTAAACCTTCGGGCATGGTAAAGCCCAAACTTACGGTTTTCGAACAAAAATGAAGCAAAGTTTTATGGACGACATTCTTCTAAAGTAAACAAGTGTGTTCATTCTTAATTATAATTCTAAGTGTATCCTGATGACAAACTAAAATTTATAGAATGCAGCCTTACTTGTAATGTTGACAAATTCATTTAGAGAAAGCTTTAATTACAAATATTGTTTTCACATTAATTTTACTGTTTCCTATAAGAAATGACATTTTGGTAAATTAAAAATGACTCTCAGTAAACGGCCCTTGCTCTCCATTTCTTTTCCAAACAAAACCCTCCATCCGATCATATACCATCATCAACAGAACTAGTGAATACAAAAAGGAAGCAAATGCATCCAATGTGACTCTGGAAATATATGGAATAATGTTTTGTTTTTTTGGGATATTGAACAGAGTATATTTAAACAAGTAAACAGTCACAGCAAAATATCTACCAGATACATGGGAAAGATTAATAAAACAGACCTCACAAATGCCATATGGTTCCAACAATCTCTGCAATGCAACCATCTTGTCCAGATCTCCAGTAAGCTGGCATAAGAGCATATCACTTAGTTCCAGAAACAATTTAAAAATATTTAATGGATCCAAAGTCAGTACTTTGATAATTTCATTTATACTTATGGCAGAAGAATGAAGTGATTCAATGCAAACAGCTAACTACAACAAAAAAAAACTTGACATCAAGTTCCCGATTTTTCTGATTATCCTAACCACATTAGATAAAAAAGAAGCAACCTGGATAACAATCATAACCCTGGGTGGAAGGATGAAATTTTAATGTAGACGCAATGTCAACTGTCAAGAGAAGTTTGCAAAAGTATTCTGTATAAGCCTTTTCAAAGAAAAATATCATATTATTGCCCCAATTTCATTATTAATATTAATCTTAAAGAGGAATAATATAATGAATTACAAAAATGGGGTACAGTACACCCGTCGTAGAGTACCTACTTAAACCTAAAAATATGTCTGTTGAGATGAGAAAATTAGCGATTCTATTGCTGATGGCTAACCACCACAATTAAGAAAACAGGTGTGGAATGCTGCAGACAATGGGCATAGCTGGATTTTAAACATGTAAGGATGCTGAATAAAGAGTAGTGATATTTTAACAACCATTTTGGTACAACCTTTGAGACAACTTTGTTGTTCTCTCTTCTCATTGGTCAAAAACAATAGAGAGAGAAAAAGGAAGAGAGAGAATAAAAACATAATGTGAGCATGAGAGAGAAAGTTGTACAAAAGTTGTACCAAAATAGTTGTACAAATATCATTTCTCCTGAATAAATAGCTTAGAGTGTTGTTATTGGGCCACCTCTATTTGTCCATACTCCAGATGTCAAATCTTGAGCAGGGCTGTCGTGATCCACATCAACTAGAGATATAGGCATATAACGAAATCAGTCCTTATAGGACTAGGGCAGTCCTCACTCATTGAGCTAGTTTTTGGGCTTGAGTTAGGCCTAAAGTCCAAATTCAAATATGGCATCAAGACCTATCCTAGATATGTTATGGGTTAAGATCTCTGTTATTCCACCTGCATTTGTGCATACTACAAACGTCCACTGTTGGGTTACATTTGCCCACGTCTAGATGTCCAATCCTAGTGATGATGAGGTGTTGAGATCCTACACTGAATAGAGATATAGCTTAGGTAGTGAGTGCTTATAAGGCTTTGATGATCCTTGCCTAATAACCTGACTTTGTGGGGTTCAGTTATGCCCGTCATAAGCCCAAATTATAATATGGTATTAAATCCTATCATAGATCTGTTACTGGTCCATGTTGAGTCTTACACATGAGGGGTGTGTTGAGATCCCACATCGATTATATATATAGCCAAATTAGTCCCTATAAGACTATGACAATCCTCATCCCTCAAGCTAGCTTTTGGGGTTCAGTTGGACAAAAACCATATTCTAAGAATCATAATGTTATCTAATCCTTATTTTCCATTATAGGGGAAATCTAGTGCCATAAATCACCTGTCATGGCGGAGCCAATAAGCGGTTCATCCATTGATTTCATAACACGAGGGCCAGTTGGGGCATCGCTAGTATCCTGCCTTACTGGCGGTAGCTTTTTCGAATGTAAAAACTAGGAACAAATCTTGATGCAAGATCCAGACGACATTCATCATTAAACTGCCGACAACGCAAGCTCCTGGAACCTAGCATTGTAATAAGGGAATCCTGATGCGGTAAACTCCTACCATGTAAACGTTCAGAGAAGGGTTGGACTCAAACATGTGACCACATATTGTAGCACAATAAAATTCAGCTAAACTAAACTGATTTCAGTGCAACTAAGATCTTAACCAAGATTGTACAATACCAATTAATTCTGCATTACTTTTACCAAGCCAAAATTATAATTTATTCCAAAGACATAAACCAATACTTTGGAAGTTAATTGATTGAAATTAGGGTGTGGCGTTTTGTTTTTAGATACACTGATCAAACTATTAAAAAATCATTTTTGTAAAGAAAAAGAAAAAAACTTGGATATGCTATTCAGGTTCCAAAGGATTTCTAAGGAAGAAGTTTGTATTTATCTTTCTTTTTCTTTATCCCAATATTCAAAGACCAAAAAAAGGAAACCAATATAGAGGTAAAAAAAAAAAAAGTACTTGCCAAAAACCAATAGTGATACAGTATCACACTTAACATATTGTGTGTGTGTGTGTGTGTGTGTGATACTATATCACTGGTTGAAAAATCTATGTAGACTTTACCCTCAAGGGTTGGGTAGCTCAACTAGTTTGAGCTAAGAGATAAGGAGTTAGAGAGGTCTTTGGTTCAAGCCCGGACGAAGGAGTAAATATTAATCTAACACGTACTAACTGCTAACATTTGCCATTTGGAAAAAGAAAATAGACTTTACCTCAAGGGTTATTGTATGATCGGACACATCAACAGCTTTAGCCCTAAAAATGCTGGCAATATCAAGAACATCACGTCGTGCAGCTGCATTTACGGCAATCTTTATTAGCATCAATTCTCGCTCAGCAAATGGCAAGTGGGTTATATCACGGACCTGGAAAAGCATGAGAAGTATAAAATGGCCAGCTTTTATTAATATTAAAAATGGTCAAATGTTATTGCACTAAATGCTTGAATAAAGTTCTTAATTATAAAGTACAAAAGCAAGATAAAAACGTATGCTTCAAGAGATTTTATAGCTGCTTGGTTTGACATTCCTGAGAGAGATTAATTATGAGGTCGGCACAATCAAAAACTAGTTAGGTTTCATTAATAAGAGGGGGCAATATATGTTTCAAATTTCTCTTATTAGAAAGTACGCTCAAATATTGAATTGTGAGTCACTAATCAATTTTGTTGCTATGGGTCACCAAATCCTAATACAGGTTTCCAACACAAAAGTCCTGTTGTGGCCAGGTGCATATACAGAGAAAAAAACAGAATTTAATGTGGTATGACCAAGACTATGTCCATCAGCATCAACAAAGGGAAAAGTCACCATCAATGGAGATTACAAGGATTAGCCATTCCACACTCGAATCCTAAACCCAGTACACCTAAATCCTCAGTCCTCACTGCCACTGAGAGTTAACTACTGATTTTACAATATAATAGGATCATGCCCCTGGCGATGACAGTATCAGTGATCAGCCCAGTTCGCCCTCCTGTTTCCACTCAACTCTCCTTGAAAAAGCATAGTTGGTTCATATTTGTAAACTTCTCAAATCGATTCACTTGTGGTCGGGGTGAGCCCCGTATGTTCATTTTTGTGCCTACTATGACAGTGGTGGAGATTGGCAAATGCTATGGGCTCTGCAACCAGTAATACTAAAAAATTATAACTAAAAGCAAACAGTTTATTTATGAGGTGTGATGCATTTATTTTAGTAGATATATTGAACCTCATGCAGCTCCACTAACTTATACAGTTGCTGCACCAACTTGCCGATTGACTCATCTGTACCCGGAACCACAGTTGTAAGCCGAGAGATTCCTTCAACTTCTGAATGTCCGACAGCTAAACTCTGGAAATAAAAGAGAGTACATTCAAGCAAATGAGAGAACAGAAAAATTAAAACGGCGAGGCTTGTGTTTATGCAATTTAACACAAACATCATATTGAAAAACAACATTGAAGGACCAAACCTGAATGTTATAGCCCCTTCTAGCAAAGACTCCTGTAACAATGTTTAGAACTCCGGGAGCATCATTCACAAGCATAGACAAGGTGTGTGATCGAATTCCGCTAGTCTGAAGGCATTATCCCAACAATTAGAAAATTACATGCAAATCCATTAAAGCCGCACGCTGATGTACGAGCATCAGCTAGATTTTTGGATCTTGACGAGCATAAAACATTTCTAATTAGCATTAAAACTTCACAGATGTCTGGTGAAATTTGGTCCCAAGTCTTTTATTATGTGATTTTCAGAAAAGTAAAATCATGTTAGCTCAACTTGAGTAAATTTAAATACAAGAAAGTGATGACAAAGATATCATAAATTGTAGTGCTTGTTTAACAATAAGTAGTGATTGCACAAAGCAAAACCTTGTAAGTGAAATAAAAAGCTTCAGCAGTAAAAGACTGTCAAGATATTAGCAAAAAAAAAAAAAACTTAAGAACTGTATTGAACACGCTTTATTTATAGCATGTGGTGCGAACATCCAAGATAATGTTTACTCCACATGACGCGATTTCACACCAAAAATTAATGTTTGGTGGCTTTGAGCCAAAATTGACTACACTTGAACCCTCCATCTGAGTAAAAATTGACTTTGAGCCAAACACACTTTTAATCAATTTTCAAATGCTAACCCAAACACACGCTAAAAAGAATAACCCTCCTAAGTTATGAGAAGTTCAACCAGAATGGGAAAAAGAAACATAATGAACGAGCTAGCATTTATAAATCTCACAGAAGGGCATTGGATGCAGGCTTTATTGTATGCTTCCGTAAGAATACAAGGATATGGAACCTTGATGCCCAGATAAGAAATGTTCAACACGTCGTCGGCTAATTAATCTTATTTTAAGTATTTTTCATGGCTAGAAATAATATGAAATGTTTTGAAACTGCGGAAATCAACAATTTCACATTAAAATGACCAACTATGAGCATAGTGCACAAGGCTCCTGTCGTGGTAAATAATAATTATACAACTTGACAAATAAATTCAAATGCATAGCCAAAAAAAAATCAAATAGCAATGTCATTTGTATTTAATACATAAAAGAACTCTACACTCTAAAAAGGGAACATCAAGAAAAAGAACACAGCAAGACCCTGCATATGAGGATTACAATGCATTACAACAAAACATAAAAAGGAGACATTTAAGGATCTTACATCTTCATCATTGAGAAAACCCCATTGAGCATCGAGTACTTGATTGACTGTAAAACTGTCTGAAGGCTCTATAGGATAAACATCTCCCTTCACACAAGCAAACATTTCAAAAGAAAAGAGAAGGTCAGAGACTAGTCGGAATGTACTATTTACTAATGACCAAATAAATAGTGTACATAATGGACAGAAAATATAGAGCATGCTGATCATGAAATGCATTCAAGTCACCGTTAGCATCATTCAATGTTTTAGTTAAAAAAATTGTTCGTCTTTAGCAGGTCATAGAAGTGTTATAATCTAAAAAATTAGAGCAGTTCATGTTTGCCAAAGACAATAAAGATTCAACAAGAATATAATTTGATGATGCTCGATTGACCTAGAATATATCACTGAATTTCTACCACAACCTTACAAGTGGCAATAATCAAATAATTGCTACGGAATGTGGTACTAAAGGGAAGCTGCAGACAAAGAATGAAAAAAAATATATGGGTAACAAACAAGGTTAAAACCACACACAATCCACAGTCAATATGAGCAATCTAAAGGCCTCAAAGAAAAACAATTGAGGGAGATAAAATACTCTCTCAAATAAGGGGAAAAAGAAGACACGTCAAGAAATACTACAAAATTGAAAATGTAGAAAGGCTGCACAGCCAGCAAAGGTGCGTGTTAGAAATCACAACTCAGCTTAAAATTACAATTAGCAGAATACCAAAAGGAAGACAAAAAACGTATGGAAAAAAGGTTGCATTCCTAAAAGCAAGATTGCTGTTACTCAGATGCACAAAAGAATTGCATAAACTGCAAACTACTATAAAACTTCAGCCTTTGCATGTATACCGTAATCTTTCAAACACAATTCTAAAGTAGGATATAAAGATGATTCGTTCAAATGTCAACAGTGTTTGAGGTCTGTATAAGCGTTGAAACCATTCTTCAGAACACGCCTAGTGTAATTTATTTTACAAACCTATGCTTGTTTGTGACTTTAAAATCTAACATTTTTAATAGGAATTGCCAATTATTTATTTCAAATTAATGTATTTCATATTTGAAGTGTTTCAAAATACATGTTAAATTAAAGAAATGCTAGGATTGTAGAGTATGTAAGATCATACCCCCACAGGCGTATCAGTTTTGTCAACAGGATTCACGCTTTTCGATCCAACAAGAGCATTAATAGCTGTTTTTCCCTCAAGATCTGGATACGAAGCAGCTGAATACCGCCAAAATGGAGCAGATGCACCCATCTTTTCCCTTCTTAATGCAATCTAAGTATAGTTACATCATCAGATTATAACGAATTAGTAAAATATGCAGAGTCTTACAAATAACACTGCGATGAATGAGAAAGTGGACAAGATAAAAGAGTTAAGGAAATTTCTTAGGTACTCAGTTGAGCTTTCGAACCTTTCCGGTTCTAGCTATTTCTTTAATTCCAAACTTGCCGAAATTTCTCTGGACTGCAACCATCTTCCCTGGGTCTCCAGTAACCTGTAACATACACATAATGACTCGCCTGAAATTACCACGTGATTGTATCACCAAATTGCAAAATGGTGATGATGATGTTTGGATTTTGTTAGATAGAATATAAACAATCAAAACATGAAACAAAACACATGAGCAGATATGGATGAATATACACCCGACTCATATCAGCACATTTGCTATTCCAATGTAATTTAAGGACTGGCAAAATCATATTCGTGAAAAGAATTGAAGACAAGAAATCATGAACAGAAGAATATCATAAAAACAGCCAGTCTAGCAACAATACAGTCATACTCCTACCTCGGTAGTTAAAATCTTAACGATACAATTTTTATATATGCGATGAAAGGATGACTACATTAACACGTGTAGTATCTTCCCAAGATGAGTCATTCACAAGGCACTGTACAACACTCTAGTAATGCAATATACTCCTCCAACATCAATAATTACCTTAACAAACAACAATGATAATTTTCCCCTTCTCCAAATGTCACTCAATTTGATCGATTCTGAAGCCCAATCACAACCACAAAAATAAAGACCCAACAGCTAGATCCCAAAACTTTGATGATGGTAACATAATGACTTTGGATCCTATTCATACATATCTAGATTCTAAAAAAAAAATTTTACACCGATATTAGAATCTCAGTGAGCAAGAATTCGCAACTTTCTATACCCACACATAACTTACTACCACAAAACAATAGAGAAATCAACAAAATCAAATAAGTTGTTGGCTTTTTGCAAAACAAACGGGCAAAAGAGATTGATGAGTATGATAGTGTTCAAGTTCAACTCATGGAAGCAGTTGCATGACATGTTTACAGAGCATAGCTTTCAATTACAATTAGTTTTATTTTAAAGGTTGCATAATGCATACAAAAGAAAGAGATGCACAAAAACACGATGATTAACTACTAAAAAAATATTCGAACAAATATGAGCAGCAATGACCTCTATCGTCACGGAATGTTCCGAGATGTCTACAATTTTGGCTCTGAAGGTGTCCACCAACCACTTAATCTGTGTATTCCCAACAAAAATAAACCAAATTAATAAATCTACACTCCTAAATCCTAGCAAACAATTACAAGATATGCGTGTAAGTACGTACTTCAGCACGGTTTTGTGGATTTGCATGAACTTTCACGAGCATCAATTCACGTTCTACTTGAGGTTCACGTGAAAGATCTTCTACCTAGTCCAAAAATCACACAACAAACATAAACCCTAAAATTATTTCAATTCAATAATTTAACTTTATCCTACAAGACTACAAAAAATATTATAAGTGTGAAAGTGTAAGCACCTTCAAAACATTGACAAGCTTCTGAAGCTGTTCAACAACTTGAAGTAAAACCCTATCAGTACCAGAAACAACAATGGTGAAAAGAGCCCTATCTTGGTTCAAACCAACCGCTAATGACTCAATGTTGTATCCTCTTCTCGCAAACACTCCAGCTATTCGGTTAATCATTCCACTCTCATCGCCAACGAACACCGAAATCGTGTGTCTCCTAACTCTGCTGCATTATCAATGATCAATCAATTAATTAATCAAAAATCAGAATATTAATCTAATTGATTAGAGAATACTTGCTTTGATCGAGAAGGGGAAGGAGGGGGCCCGTTGGAGGAGACTGTGGTGTCACCGGAAGTAGCAGCGGCGGAGAGGATGAGGTTGTTGTTGTTGTTGCGGCGGGAGGTGGAAGGTGGGAAAAAGAGAGTGGTTGAGTTAGGTTGAGATGGAAATGAAGATGGAGAATGAGTGAATTTGAAGGTTTGAATTGGAGTTTGTGTGGTCGCCATGGTTATGATGAAATGGAGAAGAAGCTGATTGAAATGAAGAGACAGTAAGGTAGTGCTGTGGCGGAACTTTCAGTATTTGTATCACTGACACTGGCTTCACCTACTTTTTTGTTTTTGTTTTGGATGGAGTGGAGTATATAATTTTTCTTACCAAAAAAAACTATAAAATTGATTTTCTTGATTTTAAGTCGATTTTTTGAGTTGATCTTGTGATTTTTTTTATTTTATTTTTTTCTCAAAAAAAAAGTCATAGGATCAACTCGAAAAATCTCTAATGGATAACAAGTGGTTACAATAGTTTATCAATGGATCGAAATTTAAAAAAAGTTTTTGATTTTGTATTGTGTTAGTCAAAATTGTCTTTAATAGAGTGAATCGTTATTTTGACCAACAGAATGCACGATCAAAAACTATTTTAAATGTTTTATACATTGAATGATTATTGTGTTTACTGTTACATATTTAGGAACGGAAATGACTATTTTTCTGATTGTCATCGTCTCATTAAAGTGTTT
>Ga0209282_1002184_pt1 | contig 11187 bp, 4 predicted proteins | sample Mtrugardesep15_FD_187529 | JGI IMG/M metagenome (GOLD analysis project Ga0209282, IMG submission 187529) | Root nodule microbial communities of legume samples collected from California, USA - M. trunc garden sep15 (SPAdes) (version 2) | ecosystem: Host-associated > Plants > Roots > Nodule...
CGAGGAAAATTTTTGATGAAGTTCAAAATGAAATAGAAGATGCAATCACATTAAATGTTTTTGAGCAGTCTAGTCTCGGAAAGACTGTGAAGTTTAAGATGAATAGATTTGGCAACAAAGATTCTACGTATCTAGTTTATCTTGATAAGGAACAAAGTAAATTTTTATGTGATTGTAGACAGTTTGAACGGATTGGAATTCCATGTTCCCATATTATTTGTGCCATGAGACACGAGCACATGACTGAGTTTCCTGATAGTCTGATTTGCAAAAGGTGGACCAAATCAGCAAAGGATGATTACATATCGTCTATGTCTTCTAAAGAATGCGATGATGAAAAAATGTTCATGTTCCGTCGAGGAACTATGTCTACTGCATTGAATAATCTATATGACATTTCTTGTAAACACCCAGATGATTATAAAGAGGCTATGGAGGGGATTTACAGTTTGTGTGAGAAAATAAAGAGGAGTCGTGAGAGTGGTGAAAAATATAAGACCAATCCATCTGTTATTGGTGATCCCATCAAAACCAAGGCCAAAGGTGCTCCTCGTAAGAAGAAGAAATCATCAAGGAAAAGGAGACATTGTTCTCTCTGCAAAAATATTGCTCACACGAAGCAAAACTGTCCAGAACTAGCCGGACGTGATGTTCTAAATGAAGTCAATGAAGAGGACTATTCTCGTCGATCTGACCATGACAAAAACGTTGGATGTGAGGTATGTTTACACCATCGTGTTAAATGTGTTTTTGTTTGTAAATGTATGTGTTCTTTATTCAATATAATTATAATTTGTTTGCACAGGGTGTTGATAAGAGTTGTGACAGTAAGCGTAAGAGAAAAGTTGTCAATGTTACTTCAATGCAAGAAGATATCAATGAAAGAAGATCAAAACAGGTAAGTGAATATACTTGATACTTTTTGTGGAAATTTATCAAGTGTTTGACAACTTTTATAATGTTGAACTAGATTGAAAATGAAGGGATTGGTCGACCTAATGAAAACATGACAGATAAAAACATGCACACAGGATTTGACAACGTAAGTAGTTTCTCATAGTTAATTGGAGCAGATTTCAATACTTTGAGATTTTATTGTTGATGTTTTGATTTGTTTCAAAATGTCCAGAGTCAAGATCAAGGTGTTGTACATGATAAACCCCGAGTTAAAATGGAAGACCAAAATGTAACATGGAACCATGGTTCAATGTATGTTCCTAATTATTTTACCGGCGCCAACGGTGTTCCAATTCAAAGTGTTCCGATCTTTCCCCAATTTCCAAATCAATTTGCATCTACTGTTCCACAATTTTTTCCAAATCAAGGTGCATCAATTTTCCCCCAATTTTCACGAGCAGACAACTTCCCATCACATTCAAATTCTGTTGGATATGGCAAAGCACATAATGTCCCTCATCATACACCTGTGAGTATACACAACATTCATATTACTAATTACGTGAATTTATGCTGTCAAATATGTTTTCTCTCTCTAATCTGTATTCTCTATTTATGTTAGTTTATGGGTGCCTTGGAGATGGAACGATTAGCAAAAATGGATAAGAATACATGTGGAAATGAAGATTCCAAACTCTCGAATCACAAGCAATGGGACAAGCATCCAAAGTGATGATAATTTGACTGTGTAGTAATTTTATTGAACAACAGGTTCGGCATTTCAAAACTCTTCTTGTACTCTCGCTCAAGATTGAACAAGAAAGGTGTACAGATTGGTGGAAAATGTATGTGGTGTAACGAGGTGTCAGAGAACAGCTCCTGCCACAATGTGTTAACAAGCACCTTTTTATGCAATGCAATGTATAGCAAAAGCAGTCTGGTTTACATCCCGTGTTTGAATACATATCCCTTGCAATGTTGAGTTTAATAGTTGGCCTGCAGGGTCTCTCAGCGACAGAAGCGTTAGCTTGTGGAAACTTTGGCAACAAATACTTCTGTCTTTGAGAACACAATCTTTGAACCGGTGAAAGTAGCATCTTCAGCTGCCTTATTTGTGGATGAATACAACAGACCAAATTTGAGACAATTGCATGCTAAGAACTCAGTTGTCGCTCAGGCCAAGTGGCAGCCCCCACCGCACGACGAGGCTTCTGTTATGGCCAGATACGATGTTATTAAATCCCGAGCTGATCAGCCATGCATCAATACTGATGATTTGGAGACACCATCAAACATAGCAGACAAGTTGGCGTCTAGAGAAATATATAACAAAAACCGGGTTAATTTCTGTCAGGATTTTACCATTCCTGGGAAAAACAAGGCTGATTATGAGACATTTGTTTTGGCTAGATTTCATATTCTTAAATCCCAGGCTACTGGTTTACAGTGGCTCTCATTGACAAGATAGGAAGATTTAAAATCCAATTGATGGGATTCTTCTTTTTGACTGTCTTCATGTTTGCTCTTGTCATTCCATATGATCACTGGACTCATAAGGATCACCGAATTGGATTCGTGGTATTGTATTCCTTGACGTTCTTCTTTGCAAATTTTGGGCCTAATGCTACTATTACTACCTTTGTTGTGCCAGCAGAAAATTTTCCTGCCAGATTCCGTTCTACCTGCCATGGAATATTATCCGCATCTTGGAAGCTTGGAGCTATGGTTGGCGTGTTTGGGTTCTTGTACTTGGCACAGAACAAGGACAAGAGTAAAGCAGATGCAGGTTACCCTGCAGGTATTGGTGTGAAGATTTCACTGCTTCTCTTGGGTGTGGTTAACATTTTGGGATTCCGTTTTACTTTCTTGGTGCCTGAGGCAAATGGAAAATCTTTGGAGGAGATGCCAGGTGAGAATGAAGAGGAATCCAGAACCAACAGAGAGTTGGAGCAATCTCATTCTCATAACAAAACTGTTTCACATGTTTAGATCGAGTTTAATTATTTTGTTGTATCTTGTAATAAAGCACTATCTTTCAATTTGTTTAGGAAGCATCAAAGCTTTCCCTTCCCCTGTCATGTCTTTCTCCCGGATTATGTCTGATGAACCATTAGCTCTACGAATATCAAATACAATGTTACAATTGATGTTTAATTTTTGGATTGTATATTAGTTTCATTCCAATTTCAATAACAAGTTTCGACTGTGCTCTGTTTTCTTTTCCTCTGTTTGTTACTTTCTGTTGAGTCAATGTTCCAAGAAATTATTGAGTTTAAAAAGACTTGCACGGAACTGCATGAATATAAATACCAAAGCATCAATATTCATCGTCTACATCAGTGCTTCTGCTTTGACAGTTTTTTATTTCCTTGTATGAATACTAACAGAATATAATGCTGAAGTTGGACAGACGCAAAATGTTTGATCCTTATAATATTAGTTGTGGTTGCAGTCTGTTTACAATAGATGCTTCCAACACTAGTTCTATTAGTTCACTTATGTCCAACAAAACTAATTGAGACCTTTTTAATTTCACTAACTTCTGTCTTCAATTTGTGGTCCATACAAAATTAATAATATTCTGAGAGAATGTTTTGAACCATTCTTTAAATCATCTAGAGTATTGTTTTATTTTTTTATAGCTTCTATATGCTTCTGTTATTAATTGAAAATTCCATGATAGTACAGCAACTTCTAATTGTGCCTCATCATTTCTTTGGCACTTGTCTCGCATAATCTTTTTTATTTAGCATTTAGAAAGGTCATAAACAAGAACCACTGAATAATTCTTATATTACTACTCATGACAGTGGTAGTTTGCTCACTTATGCTCTAATGGATAGTCATTAGTTGCTCTCATAAAGAACTAAAAGGAGATGGTCATTAGTTGGATACAATACTCAGCGAATATCATGATAACTTGGCTTTCAAAAGTGACAATTGATAAATTCAAGTTTTAAAACTTTCTACAGATAACAGGACATAAGTATCAGATTAATAACAAAGGACTTCAGTATTCAAGACATCTTGATCCATCAAATCATATGCTCATACAATACATTCAAGCAGACCGGAATTTACATCATTATAACACGGGAAAATTATGACATAACATTTGAGATAAATTGAATAATCTAGAACTGAATCTGTAATTGTATTCTAAATTATGTAGAGAACTTAATCTGTTATAATGCATGTATGCAGTGAGACTGTAATTCTAAAGGATCCAACTACACCTAAACTTTAGAGACCTAATAAAAACACAAGGGGAGACATGTGCACTTCAGACCAGCTACTCTAACAAAAAAGATAAATGCATAAACCTGCACTGAAAATTGAGCATACCAGCCTCAAAACTAAAGGAAAAGCAATAGCAGCCACAAACACCTCAAAAATCATAAAAGTATGGAATAGAACTGCTCTATATTGCAGATCTAACAGTAAAAACAAGGCAGAACCTACACTTCTTTATATCATCAATGATTGGAGAAGCAATGATTTTTTTCTCCCTGTTTCAAATAATTTTCAATCTTACCCAGCTCTAGACTTTAAGATATTACTTACTTTCATATGAAATGTAATAGCCAATGGCATGGTGATTAAAGCGATGTCACTCACATTACAAAAAAAAATTGATTGAAAATACTGACGCAAAATCAGAACCAATGAATTACTTAATAATAAAAAAGGAGAATTGACATTAATAAGCTATCAAAAATAAGACGAAAGCAAAGTCAAAATAGAAACTAGTCAACAATACAGAATGGTAGAAAGCAAATAAAATCCTAGTACCAAACTAAATAAAACAAATGAAGTTCAATTCAACAACTAAAAGTGACTCAGTTGATTTGTTCGACCCTCCTTGACTGTTTTGCAACGGCCAAAGTTGTCTCATTCAATAAGTTTGAAGGATCCAATATCAAATCCAATGCTATCCTGAGTCTTGTACCTTCATCCACCTGTAACATACATATCATATTTATCAGTAAAATTTACCTAAAAGCTAAAATACAAAAGCAATTGAAAAGGAAGTATGTCATACATCAATCCGATACTCATTTGCGCCCTTCTCCATCATCCACTTTATCACCCATATTCCACAATCATTCCCAACATTGAATTTCATGATTAGATAACATATGAGAAAAATAAAAAATTTAAATAAGTTTGAATTACGTACGAGTTAGCTGGTTGGATTCCCAAATCCTTAGGAGTGACTAGGCTAAATTCGGATATGTTGGGTTTATTTCTTGTCCAAGTCATATAAAAAGAGGAGTCCATGAGGAACTCTTCCATATACAAAGCCTAAAGCCAACAATGTTTGTTAGTGATATGATATAAAATTTGTATTGAAGGTATAAGGAAATCTATAAACATACAGAATTATAAGGATATAATTTTACTAGTTTCTTAATGCTTCGCATCCTGTCAGCACGGGCTGAATGACTTGTTAGTGAATCGAGATAAATTAACTCTTTTTTGTCAAAGTCGATCACGAGCAGGAACCAATGTGAGCATTCAAAATCATGCACTGGTAAAAATATCTGTATACATTCACAGATAATATTTAGGTGAATATATTATACCTATGTGTCTTGTAATGATATTGTTTTGTGAATTACCTTTGAAATCTTATCAAAGGTCCCCATAAACTTGTTATGGTATTTTTTCATCATGGCCTGTTTGTGCCTTCCATGCCAGCACATATTGCTATGATAGACAATATTTTTAGTGACAATTAGATATATGTGAAGTAGTATATTAAAACAAATCTAATTAAATTAATAGGCGGTAGAAAATTATGTGAGTTTGTACCGAGAAAATGGTCGGCAAAAACCAAATTCCTCTTTTTGTCACTTCATTCTTTGCTTGATAAGTCAACATACACACAGCTAGATTTATTATCTGCAACAATGTGAAGATATTATGTTAGAATGTATATCATATATGCCAAGCATTTTCACATTTGGATGGTGCATAACAGTCAGACAACAAACTTACCGTCAAGGGAGAATAACGATGAGCACCCAACACAAAGACGATGACGGAAGACGGTGGAGACCAAGGGAGAAGTTAGGAAGCGACCGATAGCAGAAGAATGAATAACACCCAGAAAACGATGGAGATCAAATGGCGGAATCGGAGGTGGGTCAAGGGAGAAGAACGACGTAGGAAAGGGTAGAGGTGGTGGGAGAAGATGAACAATAAAAGAAATGTGAAAGGGCAACTTGCAAATAAAAAACTAAAAATAATGAATTTGGGGTAAATTTGCAAATGTTTAAAATTGGCAACTTTTAAATGACATTTTAAAGTTTCATTCCAACTTGATGGTTAGATGTGTGACAAGTTAGATGGGTAAGGAAACCCACCATAGTGAGATGGGTAATAAAGAATTTCCCTATATATATATATATATATATATATATATATATATATATATATATAAACAGTTTATTGTATTTGGAAAGTTGCAATACAAAAAAATCGGATTGATCTCAAAAACATTTGTTTATTAAAGTTGGGGTAAATCTTATTTGCTTCATGTTGCAATGCTACTAAAGATCATATTTTTTTAAAAGATTATAATAATCCTTAAAAAAAATATTTAATCATTTTAAAGATTGGGTAATCTTATTACTTAAAGTTGCAATACCACTAAAGATTTTTTTTTTGAAGGATACCACTAAAGATTATTAACAGCCATTTTTTGTAGGGACTAAAATTACTATAAAATCATTTTCATTTATTAATAGTTTCTTTATTTAAAAAAAAATACTGAACCCTAACAATAATAATAATAATAATAATAATAATAATAATAAAATCGAATCTCTTCTTATTTTTGAACATACTTATACAAATTATTGATCTAATAATAAGTGAAAAATTTGCGATAGATATACACAATGATTTAGTAATCCTCAACTTGGAATATCCTTACATTAGTAAGAACAAAATATGCTATAGATTTTAAAAAGGAATAGGCTGTCTTTCAGGCCATGATTCTATCTTCTGGAAATACTTCGATGGAACAACACCATCGAAACCTTCCGTCAAGATCACCTTGTTGTCAGAAATGTATAGCTTCATACCTTCTGAAATGGGATGAAACATAATAGAAAGAAGCAATACACAAGTCAATATTCTTGTTTGGAGTAAATTTTTGGTTTAAATTTGTTTCTCTGTACAAATAGTTTAAATATGTTTTTTATTTCTTATAAAATTGACAAAAATTTGATTTGAATGTTTTATATGCAGACAAATGTTAGGTTTTGATCGTTAGTATGTTAGGTTAGTATCGAGAGATTAGACTCTGAACCTCCTTCAGATGTCCTAAACTCGCAGCTCAAACACTTGGGCTGCCTTAGGCTTGATTTTGATTCTTATAAAAGTTTTATTCGTTTTAATTCTAGATTTAACAAAGAAAAAAAAAGTGGTTCTACTCCTCACTAGTATCTTATTGGGGGACTAAAAGATGAAATGGTTTCACATTCAGAACATGTTTAGAATATTATCATACCCTCCAAAGCTTTTCTAACATCAAGAAAGATCAGAACATTGACATCTCGTCTCATACCTGTGAACAAAAAAGAAATAGAAAAGAAATTAGGCAGCTACATCTAATAACTGAAAACTATTAAACAATAAGCTACATATTAGTTCTTCATAAGATAAGGCCATCTTATTGTCCATGCAAAAAATTTAATATTCTTAAGCAAATTGTAAAATGCAAGCAAAATACAAAGCTCTACAAATTGATCTTAAGCAAAGCTCTACAAATTGTAAAATGCATGCAATAGATAAGTTATGAAGGGATAAAGGGGTGCCAATAGGTCCAAGTTGGGTGCTTCTGTGTTTATCAATGGTATTTCTGAGAGAGAGTGGATTGCTAAATCACAACAATCATCTATAAATTGATCAAATCATTTGCAGAGAAATGATGGGTTATTGACACTTGACACATCAATTAAGTATACATGCATTTGGTTCCGAGTTACTTACTAACCAATAATTTAGCTACTCCCACATTAAAACTCTGGATGATTGACTATGATTATTTGAATCTTTTTGAACCATCCATATGCAATAAGTTCACTATTTCTACTATCCAGACCTTAAGTAGAAAGCAACAGAATCAGGAAAATTTTCATTGGGAGTCCACATTTGGTTCAAAGCTAGATTATCAATCACAAATTCACAATAGACCTCATCTTTTCATTAATCCGTCTGGATTTTGAACGCAACCACTATCCTTAATATTCAAGAAAGGAAATCAACTTGCCTAACCATAACGAGACAATATAAATGTCCAGATTTAAACTTTTTGATAGGTAAATAGGATTCTTTAATTAATAAATGACATTACCGCTTATTACTTCTCCATCTGTTGGTAAACCACGAGAGAAATGAACATGCAATCTCTGCATGCGTTTCAGACCAGATGCTAGAATCGAATCCAAGTTCCTTATATATGTCCCATGCACACAAACTGCATATTGTGAAAAAATAAAGATATGAAACAAATCAAATAGCAATATATATTGAATAATTTTTAACAGAATACGATATGCAAAGATAGTATACAGCTCTTCAGTTATTATAGAAGTGTGTTATGGTAAACCTGATATATGCCAAGATATCCACTATTCAAAAGATAATTTCTAGTCACAAATATGTATATAATTTAGTAGTTAATATGTTGCTAAGTATCATGTTTAACCAGGAAAGAAGTCTATCCTTTATAGCAACACAACTTCAATAATTATGCACCTGGAAATTCTTCAGCTGAAAGGATTGGTTTCAATAAACTTTCAGTTTCAACAGCCTGCAAATCAAGTCAAAGAATATTGAATGAATTCACAACCAAATGCTCAACATAACATAAGCGAGAACATTAACCTGATACTTATGAAATAATACTAGCCATTGTACACATATAGTAATAGTGACAAATCTGATAAAGGGTAAATGGCAGACAACAAAATGTTTTCCATTCACTTTACTGAGTTAATTTTAAAAATATCTTCCACCATGGGCACTATACAGACAATAGTAAAAGATGGTTTAGCTCAATCCATAGAAAGCAAGGTTGATAACTTATTCTCCACATAATGTCTTCCAGAAGTTTGATTGTAACTTTTTCTTTTATCGAACCCGATGCATTGATACAAGACATATTTGAAGAGTTCATCTCTAATAATTCAAATAATGTTTTTAAGCTTTTTATATGCATTTTCTAGACACAAGATCTATTGAAGGACGACAAAGCAACAGGCAGTAAGTATTATTGTAATGTCATGACTGGAGCTAGATCAGAACATCTGAAGCAAAGAGCAATTATTATCTGCCAATAGGCCTTTGGCGCAGTGGTGAGTGGTCCTGATAAGGTTCACAGATTCAATTTCTACTTTTCTACCACCTCTCTCATAGCAAAGCAAAGCAGAACAATGATCTATCCACTTCAAATGTGTCACATATATCTAATATTGATATCATTTAGACTAAATTGTAGCCAGGAAATTTGAAGGCATTTATTTCATCTCTCATTTCCCTTGACCAATCTCCGATACCAGCAAAAATATTGGATGGACATCAGAACATAACCCCCACTCCGTACCCTCCCCGTCTCTAGTATTTTGTCAGTCACCCGCTGACCGATTTCACCATATTTGTCACAAAACTAAAAGCACCTGAAACGCCCTCCATATTACAACTTATCTCAATTCATTAAAAAAAACATTGATACTTATCATCAACATTTGTCAGTTTTCAAACTAGGCTTTTCTTTAAACTCATTTGGTCTTCTACCTCCATCAACCTTACCGGTGTAAGGGAATAAAGATAAGGAACAACTATAGCATGCTAACTACTTGACGAGTTGATAGAATCAACTGTTGCATGAAGGAAGTGAAGAACAACAGAACATGAGAATAGGGACTGAGCCCTTCAGGGAATGGGAGCAATCACAAGGTGTATTCGAGGAACCTTTTTTCTCTTAACAGAATGATTTACTTCTTAAATGCCTATTGACTCTGTTTCCTAAGCTATTTATAAAGTAAGCTATACAACCAAGTTGTTGGCCATTCTCATTTCCCCTCTTACGCCACTTTACATACACTTTCTTAATCATCTGAGTACCTAACACAAATATAAGTTATTTTCTGTACCAGCAATATCATATCTCAATTATAAATTGTCTTCCATTGATGGCATTTGAACACGACAACGACTAAAGCAAATTTAAACAAAGAGTTCGGTCCATTTGAATGTGTACAGGGTACAGTTTCAATCACTTCCATTAAATATAACTTAATAGCCAAACTCAATGAGTGAACATTTGATGAACAAGGTATATTTTACCGTGGTTGTGTGGCCTTGGTTTGCACGTATCAGTAGCTCCCCATTTTCTTCCATGAGGCTGAAACGTTGCTTATTATCTTTTCGAACAGCCTGAGAATAACCATTAGATAGTTTAGAATAAGTAGAAAACTGTATTTCGTATTTATAATATTTTTCATACACAAGCTAAAGGTCCTGTTAAGACACAGGAGTACATCAAAAATTAGGAAAGAAAATCTCTTCTATGATGCCACTAATCAACACAACAGTTTTACAAAATAAAACAGATCACAAAAGGAATAAAAGTTCCCTTGGTAACCATTCCGTTGATTCAAGTTAAGAATATGTCTCACACAAAAAACATGTTCCTAGCAAATAAAAATAACAATCATGTTGAATCCACAGATAAAAGAGGCTATATAAGCACGAATAATAATTATTCAAAAGAAGCATTGGCACAGGCAGAACAAGGTTAAAATTTACAAATATACTAAGCCAGTCATACAAACATGTAAATGTTCCTGGCGAACTTACTAAATTATTAATTTATAACATAATGCGTTGTTGAAAAGATGGATAAGTAAATCTTTTGATCCTTAATCTGAGTATTATCCAAGAGTAAGACGAGTAGAAAGAATCGATCTTCTATCTTCAGGATTAGGGTGAAAAAGGAAATTTCTATGGAAACAAAACAAGTAAAATATTGTTCAATGTTGAAAGTGTCATGGAACTAAATGCAATGATTCATCATAACAATGACAATAAACAATATATTGGAGTCTGACTAATATCAACACTAAGACTTTCTTTTTTATATTTTCATCAAAATGGTTCTCAGATAGTGAGACACGAGAATCTAACTAAGCCAGAAAACAACAGCATATAAAACGGGATGAGCATGTGTGGAAACAAAAAGAAAACAAACGTGTATTAAATTTAGATCAACTGACC
>Ga0209282_1002185_pt1 | contig 11187 bp, 6 predicted proteins | sample Mtrugardesep15_FD_187529 | JGI IMG/M metagenome (GOLD analysis project Ga0209282, IMG submission 187529) | Root nodule microbial communities of legume samples collected from California, USA - M. trunc garden sep15 (SPAdes) (version 2) | ecosystem: Host-associated > Plants > Roots > Nodule...
TTAAAAGAGAGCTTATGAAAACGGCTTATAACAGTCTAAAAGCTGTTTTTAGCTAACTTCCATATAAGCCATCCAGGATAGCTTATGAAAACTGCTTATATGAAACCAGCTTCACTTTGTTTTATCTTTTGTAATAGAAATAGCTTATACATAAGTACTTATACGATAAAAGGTTATGCTAGAAACATGTAATGAAGCTGTTTATCCAAGCAGAAACAGGGGACTGGCAAAGATGCCTTGACCCACAAAAACCCAGCAAAGATGGTGTCTTGAAAGCTTTACACAAAAATTAATTAGAAGTAAAACTTCAGCTTCGTAAAGTACTTTTGGCTTTTGATCAAGGCTGGAAGAAGTTTAGTTTCTCTTATGTGAGGTTTCAAAAGTATGCATTTTGTGAATGATAAAAATAATCATTGGATGAGTTTTTCCCCTCAGGTTGGTCCACCCACCTCAACTTGAACTAGTCGATATTTAATGTTATTTTTCAGTGCCTCTATTTTACTGGAAGAGAAGGGGAGCCTCAACGTAACAGTTGGAATTGGTCCTATGTAAGTGTTGTAGATAGCGGAAAGCAGAATATGAAGGCCAAAGATCTGCCGTGTAAATAAGCCATTGCGGCCTATGGCATTTCTGTGGCGGCCATCCCTTCACAAATTGCCTGTGGCGGTTGTCAAAAAATCTGCCATAGCCGCCATTTAACAACACTGTTTTGTGTGACTAAGAATTACGAGTTCATGTCCCTAGATCTTCCATGACAGGAGTTTTATAGACACTGGTTGCTCTGTTTGAATTTGAGCTTTATCTTATTGATTATATCATTGATGTGGGCAATTTCTTGTTTGTTTTAGTTTATGAGACATCTCAAATAGATTCCAATAGAATTAAGTACAACTTCCTTTAGTAAAAAGTGCATTGGGATGTTTTTTTTCTGTTTGCTTCCACCAGAATCTAAAACAAACAGAAGAAAAATGGGCACTTAGAGTAATCAAGCAAGGATCCTCCTTCTCACTAAATTTCCTCTCTAAACTGATCCTCTTTCAACCCCTAAAAGATGTAACTACCGGAACAAGCAAAGGTAGTTCTCTGCTAACTGATCTATATCATATGTAGTCGGGATGTTACAAAAATCGAAAATCAAGGTCCAACTTTTGAGTTTTGAAAACATTAAATAAGTTGCTACAATCAGTTCCATACAAAAGATGATAACATATTTACCTTTGTATAATTTGCTTTTTCTAATATCTGCACCTGAAATATAAGAAAATAAATCATGTCATTTTATAATCTCACAACTTATTAATGTACATTTTGGAAAATAAAGACGGGAAAAAATGAGAAAATGCTTGCTAATAAAGAACAGATATGATGCTACGTTTAATAAGCTATAAGAACATGAGTATCCTAATTATACAAAAAAAAAGTTCCAGACAACACACAACTCAGTAGCTGCACCATTCTCCGAACAAACATTTTATAACAGAAAATTATTAATAAGGTATATTTCATTCTCGTCATATCACATTCAATATGGAACTCTCAACTATTGGAATTAATCTGCTCATCGAACCTGGTAAATCAAGCTTGAAGCAAATATTGCATGAGCAGGTATCAGTAACCATCTCCTGAAAGCCTGTCAACAACACCACAACTTACATAAGGTTTATTTTCAAATGTAGGACGAATGATAAGAGATTCAAACATGAGACAAGTTAATATTCACCTGTGGCATATAAATTGCTGCCAATATGGTAACAACATAGTTCATCAGCAAAATTCCAGAACCAAGGAAAGAAATGTTCCGAACTCCTAATTTTGTAGCAAAGGTCGATATCTGATACCTGTAGTTAATTATTACATGTAATTCATATTACATACATGATACACCAACAAATAAAGAGTGGTAGCAGTAGCAGATTATGTAATATGCAAGCATGTGCGCACAAACATGTATAAAGTGAAATATAAGTCAAATGATGAATCAACATCACTGATAAATAGAATCAAAGAACTTGCAAACCTTAACGCAACATGATTCTAAAACGTACCTGCGATCTCCTTCAACATCTGGAAGATCTTTTGTTATAGCAATTACCAATGCGAAAAATGTTACGAAAGTTGTGATAAAAACCACAGGAGAGCTGCAGGTAGATATACACGAACAAACGCATAAGTTGGAGATAATGGATGAAAATCTCACATCATCACGAGTTTTATTCATTATAATAGCAGCAACATAATTCATAGTTAGTATAAGCATTGCCGAGCCTCTAATCAAACAATAGCCACTTGTGATCTCAGTTGTTCAAAACTTTACCAATTGCGAAATACGAAGCAACAATGATAAGCTCTAACTCACCTCCACTCAAAAGCAAGTCCAAGAGCAGCTCTAGTGGCATAGTACACACCAAAGTTAAGCAGAAAACCCCGTACCTGCATAAGTCTCTTCTGTCAATCTTGTTCATCCAAATGATATTTTACATACTGTAATTGACAAATTACAAGTTAGTAGTGTAAAAATTGGAAGAAAAGGAAGTTATGTCATACCGTAGCAATAATAAGAAATGCTGCAACAGGAAAGCGTTTCATCCTAAGCGGAGGAACGGAATAGATAGTACCCAGAAAAAGGCCGAAGGAGTAAAGAGAAAAAATAAAAGGTCCAAAGTTCAATCCTACAGTCAGTAGGCCAGCTGCTGCAAAGAATATAACCAAGAACCATGCAGATTGGACAGACAGATCTCCTGCAGCTATAGGTAAATAAGGTTTGTTTACCCTGAAAATGAAATATAAGAATAACTTAGGGCCTGTTTGAATTGACTTATTTGAACTTGTCTACTGATAAAACCACTTGTGAGATTGTTTGGGAGAGCTTATAGAAACAACTTATGACATGTCCATCAGCTGTTTTCAGCTTATTTCTGTAAGCTCTTCAGGATAGCTTATGAAAACAGATTGACTTTATTTTATCTTTTGATACAGAAATAGCTAATATGTAAGCAGTTATATGATAAGCACTTAATTTATTTGTTTGTCCAAACAGATCCTTAGACTAATAGTGCTATCATAAGGTGGCATTCACTATGCGCAATGCACAAATTTGTGCACATGAAACAAGTTATAGAAAGTTTTTTTAAACCATTAGATAAAAGAGGAACATTGATCCTTATTATAGTCTGCCCACACTATATATCTCACACTTTGTCTTCAACCTCCCTATGCAATTCACCAATCATAAGACTACCATCCATTTTCTATCTTCATCGTGTTCTTAAAAAAACCCAGAAAACTAAAATTAAACCACAATCGATGAACATTTCAAGATCTATTTTGCTCAACAATAAGTGATACAAGACCAAGACACAAAATAAATACAGAAAGATCCACAAAATAAACAAGAAACACGAAGAGAAAAAAAAGGAGAGAAAGGTTATTGAAATAAACATGAAATCACTAATAGCCCCCCACCACATTATTCATCTCCCTTATTGAGAAATCACTCGATGAAACCTTTCCAGTGCCACATGATACTAGTGGCCAAAAACCTCGTTGTTTTTTTTTTTTAAACAAAAAACATTATTATGTGTATGTGTTTTCAGATCCGACTCTTCGAAAGCTGTCCCCGACCATCTCAAGTTTGTTCAAGGAAAATGAGTACTAGATCTTGTTCTCCGTCACAAGATCTCTCTATTGATCTACTTTGTTTTGAGTTCTGGATACCTTTGCCGGAGAACCACCGTCCACCACCGTTGCTATGGACTCCGGTCATCTTCTCCGTTTTATTTTCTAGGCAACTTATCCTGTTTTTTTGATGATTTTTGTTACAAAGTTCTAATGGGAAAGAAGAATCGTACACTTCCATGTAAAAAGATAAAAATGTTGTACACTTCACTGATGTAGTGATACAAGGACAGAGGCTCGTATTAACTCCGAATATTCTAAAAGATATTCAATCACCACCATTATATTTCAAAATCTTTCTCTTGATTTCATTCCTTTCAAGCAAATCAAAGTTTACAGTACATATAAGCGAACCTTCTCCATACTGGAACGATAAAAAAACTGTTGTAACCAAAATTAAAGAAAAAACACTAAGATAGAACTGCAAGTTGCAACCGATTATATTGTTATGTCCATTCCCAAAAAGTGTATCATTTCCCCACTAATCATAATGTTAAAAGTTGAAAAACATTTGTGGCTAAACACAGATACCCTTTACATACATGTATGTCGTTAAGAAATAAGTAGGTAATTAAGTTTAGATGCAAATGAGCCGAACAGAGGGTCAAACTAATATTATAACATTACCGGATGAGTGTTGAGTTTGGTGGTGGTGGTGGTGGTGGTGAAAAGAGGGAAGACAAAGTGAGATAGATATAGTGTGGACGGACTATAATAAAATCAATGTTTCTCTTTTATCTAATGGTTAGAAAAAAGTTTCTCTAACTTGTGTATGGTGCACAAATTTGTGCATTGTGTATAGTAAATGGCACTCTATCATATGTACTTAGGTGAAATATTGAACAAAAATGAGGAATAATTTCAAATGCAGAGAAAAAGAATCCTAAAATGAAACAATCGTACAGTTAAGCATGATTCAGAAAAAAAAATATTGAAAATTAGCAAGAATTGTGCAAGAGGGGACGGAATGAACCAGAACAAGGCAGTAAATAGTAAGATAATTATCTATATCATACTTGTCAATGCCGATGTCATATATTTGATTGATGCCAACTATATAACCATTCCCACAAATCAGAGCAAAAAGTCCAGAGAGTGCTTTCAACAAAAGAGACCACTTTATCAGATTTGAGTTCTCAATCAACGCTCTTGACACCAAAGCACTGTAAATGATAGGGTTAAAATGAAAGTCAGTTAAAGTGTAAGAACTATGATGAAGCTGCAAGCAACACATTGATGGAAGCTGTAGAGCTACTCACAAAGAACCTAATGCTGTACCACGGATAGTATGTGGCCTTAAAAATCTCCAGAATGCATCTTTAAAATCTAAAACTTTGTCAGCAAATGGACGATCAGATCCAGCAGCACCAACTTCACTGCAGGCCTGCAAGCATTTCAATTTAAACTGTCAACTATTGAATCGAAACTAAAAGCAGGGTAAAATGTGTTTCCTAACATCAATAAATTTGGCGATAACAAAATTGACGTAATTAACGGGATAATCAGTGGCTGAAATTGCAGCGGAATCTGAAATTTTCCATGTTCAAATATCAAGTGGATATCACGCGATTACTATAAAATTAACACAAAAGAACCACAGAAAATATTTAGTGATTAATGTCTACTTAACATTGTGACAATCACAATTCAGTGACGTTTTTACTTTCTATAAAACATTTGTCTATTTGTCTTCTTTAACTCTTTTTCTTTGCATCTCAATTTTCCTTGCTAACGATTGCTATTAGTACCAACTGGACCACTTCAATAAAATTATCACCATTGCAGCAGTTATTTCTGTCCCCTCGTATCAGTACCAATGGCGAAGTGACAAGAATACCATTGTCGCCTCACCTAGACACAACCCGAAATACGAACCAGGTCCTGCATTACACCAACACTCATCACTATTTCGATGGTTCTCTTAACTAAGTATACTAGCATTGATCACTCATATTGCTATATTGATCCTATCATTTCATCCACTAGATAGCCTCGCACCATCAACGTTACCTTGGTGACTGCCCCTCTCTAACTACCACTATCAAGGTTTTAAACTGTGGTCGCAATACGTTGTGATCTTTGAAATTGTGAAGAATTACAGAGAAATGTAGCTGATACGGCCACAATTGCAGTTGCAAAGTCCCCGAAAACCTTGACATTGGGGCTGTAATTGCTATTGCAGACCGCCATTTGAAACCATTGCCGTTACATTTCAATTGACAACGCCGTCATTACGTTTTGCTTCCGTTATATAAATAGGTTTCAATTTTAATCATCAATACATAATTAAAACATTGCATATTAGATTTATTACCATTTTAATATTATAACTCAGTTCTGATCGTATGAAGCCAGAGTTCAAACTTCAATTCTAAACTTATGTTGCACGCACACATGTCCGGTAAATTATTAATATAAACTATAAAAGATTAATACATATACATAAGAAATTATAATCTTGCATTAATTGTCGAAAAAAAATTATAATTTTGCATTACATATGATGACAAATTTGCCTGAAAATCCAAGTAATTAAAATACATTGCTAACACAATATGTATGTATTCATACACCCCATTATTCATTCTCAACCATTCTGAATTATCCATGAACTACTTGTCAAAACCCACCAAATTTTTCCAAAGAAATCACAAGCAAACAAATAAAAATTGAAACTTTAATGAAGAAAACAAAAAACAACATACCCTGATGGAAATTGGTCTACACTGTCTCTTCAGTTTTGAAACATGAGCTGAGAAACTTGTGTGATGATGATGGTACAGCCCAATTGAACCAAAACGTTTGGAAGATTTTGGGGTTGTGGACTTAGCTGAAGTGGTTGGTTTGAAAGAGAAGTAGTTTTTGGAATTCCATGTGGGAATTATGGAATGTGAATGAAGAGAAGATGATGAAGAAGTAGAGAGCTCCATAAGGAGCTGAAGCAACACAACACAACACAATACTCAACTGGCAATCTCAGACACACAAACGTTGCTGAAGGTGCTCTTGCTGATGTGGGGTCAAAATCATTCAACCACTTCTTCAAATCATGTTTTTTTTTATTGATATAATTCAATGGTTATTATTTTTATAAATATACCAATTTTTTGTTTTAGTTCATAAAAAAATTTTGATTTTTAGTATCCAAAATTTTTTCATCTTCGCTGTTGATTCCTCTTTTTAAGCAAACTCATACGTAGAATTCATACTTTTAAATAAAATTTTGCATAAAGGTTTAAAATATTATAAGAATTTTTCAACAAAACATAAATTAAATAAGAATTTTTATATTTTTTACGGTTAAAAGTTCATATTTAATTCATGTTTCATTAAAAACTTTCAATTTTTTTTAGAAACTTTTATAATATTCTACACATTTTTGCATAATTTAATTGAAAAATAGAAAATTTACATGTTTTGTCTTAAAAATATGGACCAAAAGTGAAGGTTACAAATTTTATAAGGACTAAAAATTGACGAAAAATTTTAAAACGGCTAAAATGAAAATTTGATACATTTATAGGAACGAAAACAAATTTAAACCTAATATTTTATTTCAAAAAACATGATATTTAAAACCTTGAAAGATATTACTGGACATTAAGCATAATGACTGGTTTGAGGTTTATGTAAAAAACATGATATTTAAAACCTTGAAAGAGTGTTACTGGACATTAAACATAAACATGATATATTGTAAAGGCTAACTTGAAGTGTTAGTTTTTGAAATTTGTATGTTTTTACAAAGTCAATCATTTTACTCATTTGAATGAATTGTTTTAGTCATTTAAAAATGTGATTTTTATTGTTTTTTAAATGTGATTTGTTTCACTTGTTAAAGTGAATTGCTTCGTTGTCCAATAAAAAATAGCAAATATTTTCACATAGTTCTTTTGACAACATATTTTTTAACTGTATTTTTCTTCACATTTCATTTATAATAAATTACCAGTAATTTTTTTACAATATATTAACTGAAGCCATCTTCTACTATCTTATACATAGATTATGAAACCTAATATTTATACGTTGGATTGTGATATCATAAGGTTTCTCAATTAGGGACAATTGAAACATAATCTTTCAACTCTAACTGAGTTTATTTTGATTGGAGTTATTGAGGCTTCATCGAACGTCTCAAGATCAATCGACGGCTTGTCAACAATGAGATGATAAATATTAGTACTCTAGATTGAAAGAGAATTTGTTGCAGAGTTGTTATCGAGGAGGTTTAGATGCTTTGGATCTCGGGTAACACCAAGAATTGTTGAAAGACTGAGCTTTTAATGTTGGGTTATCAAGGCTAAAAAACAATATTGTTGTAAATAAGTTTTACAAATGGTAAAATTGTTTTTACATAGTAATAATAATTACGTGTCGCTTGATTACAAGTTCTTCCTTCAACCGACAAAGGAAAAGAAAGCTCATCTATATTTTTGTTTATGGTTATAACACCACTTCATCAGTCGGTTATCACTTTGTCAATCACCCCTAATTTTTAGGATTTATTATTCAAAATACACAATTTAACGTTTCTCACTAAAAGAAATAGACAATAAAATAAAAGAATAAAAAATGAAAACTTCAGAAAGTTTTATAAAAAAATAAACTAAAAACTAATGGTTAACATCCAATTTGGTCCCAACATTTTTCTCATAGTCCAATTTATTCTCGATAAAAAATAATATCAAGTTAGTCTCTCACATTCTCGTAGGCCAATTTATTAATTTTATAATTGTAGTATATGAAATTTCATTTTAAATAGCCTTTTGAGTCATTTTCTATTTTTTAAATTGCATTTCTTCATAGTTTATAAAAAGATTTAAAAGTTATTGTAAAAAAAAATTAAAAATATATGTTAATAACATCGTGAATAATAAAATAGAGATACAATTTATGCATTATAAGTTTGACTATATTAAAATGAACTAATATATTTAAAAAGAAAGATGAGTGTGGTTTTTAACATGATAAGAGCGAAAAACATTAATTCGTCCTTCTTTTAAAGAAGGAAAAACATAATATTCTCTGATATATTTTGCATTAGAGCGAAGGAAAATATATATTTTTACATATGAGGGAATGTAGTGTAATATAAGTCTTACTCTTAAAAACAATTATCTCATAAATAATAGAAAAATAAGACATAAATGCAATTTTTTTTTGAAGAAGCTAAATTAACCCCTCAAATTGGCACTAGAGAGAATCGAACCTGATACCTTAAGGAGGAGCACACTCCCAAGTCCCAAGCCAATACCACTAGGCCAACCCAAGTGGGTTGACATAAATGCAATTGAAGTTAAATTTACAATCAATTCGTATTTATAATCTATGTAATGTTCATTCTCACATGACATGACGTATATGATTTCAAATTTCATATTTAATAAATGAAGAAAAATAGATAATGTATTTTTTTAAAAGATATTTTGGCGGTGTCATGCATATAGTTAATGGTGTTCTTGTTCATTGAATGACATGACTACAAAAGTCATATTTAATATGTGAAAATGAAGGAGAATCTTTTGTGTATGATCTATCTAATACTCAAAGTTGTGTTTTTTATATTCTTTTTAATTAAAACTCATAAGACTTTAATTTCTAAATTAAAAGTAACTTTTTTAATTTTAGATTAAGTTAAAAATCAAATTATTGACTAATTGTATCCAAGTTCAATCTCCAATTTAAATAATACTCAATAGATTTTACTTATCTCCCGACATAATTTTAAATTATCGTAACTTCCATCTTACGAGAATTGGGGAGACAAGATGAACCTTAAATTCCTACTCAACTTAAAAAATCTACAAAATCGACACCATTTTTTCCTGTGCAAAATTAAAATCATAATTTGCAAAGAATTAAAATCTAAATATATGTATTTTAGGAATATAGTACGATACTTTCTATTATTTATATTTTTCAAAAAATAATAGTAAGTAATTTTTTTTATAAGCCGGAAGAAAGGACATGCATCAAGAAGGAGCAACGACGTCCTAACTAAGTTGGCATCCCGATGAACCTCCATCCTATGTCGCCTAACTCAAAACATTTATTAAAAAAATGGGAAAAAAGTATATACTAGAGGGGGGACCAAACCAAAACTCTTGTAACAAGAAAGAAAAAGAAAACATGAAATAAAAACAACAGACTTCGGCTGACTTCTTATCATACTCTTTAATTATTTGCCATAGGTCACGTCTTGTTGAATTCTTGGATTGTTGTGTTGTTCACAACTCCCTTTTTGCATGACAATGTTTCCATCAATAGGTATCATATCAGAAGTTGTTATTAAAGCATTGTTTGTCGAAACAACATTCAGCCCCACTCCTTGTGAGACAATAATGTTGTTCACGAGGGGAATATCATGAGCTAGCCCCTCCATATATGTTGGGAAGGAAATCTGAACAGAAGGAGAGCCATAATGCACACCAGCGTTCACTATAACATTTTGAACCGGTGACTTCTCCCTACCAGAAGTGGAGGACATCAGATTATTAGAAATCTATTGCATTTCATTGTACGCTACCAAGAATGAAGGCGTAAAAGTCGCATCAGGAACTTTGCGAACATCCACCTCCATCGATTCCTAACTCAACTGCTCCACTACATCTGAATGCACGTAAATATGCGCTACTTGGGGAACCAATTCCAACAAACGATTAGTCGACTAAGGGAGGGCCCTACGAGGAATTACATCAGAGACATTTTGCAGGGCAAAACTGAGGGAATTTGAGTCCCTTGCTGCAGAGATACTTGCAACTGGTGTTTGTATTGCTTGCAACTAGGGATTGTTTTGTGCGGCATGGGCAACAGGGGTAGCAACAAGTGATTCAACGATATATGCTTCTTTTGTTGTAGTTGCCGGAACAATAACTTTTAATGCATTAGAAGAACCAAAACCAGAAGGATTTTCCTTAATAGGCTCCCAATCTAGCTTACTAGTTGGTATTTGCTTCTTGCCCTTTATGGCATTTTCCTTAGATACCTTGCTTTCTTTCCGAGGGTACAACCAACGGCAGGCTGCAACGTCATGATCGAGATTCAAACAATGGAAGCAAAAGTCCAGAAGCAATTCACAGGTCACCTCCACACAAAACGAAAAACCCTCCCTCTCTACGACAATCTCATGAAAAAGATTCTTTGAAAAATCCATGTCAACTAAGACTCAAGCGAAGTGGCAAAAAATGTGCTTGGAGGTCACATTTTCAATGAGGAACGACATGCCAACCGCACTAGCAATTTCCCCGAGGGTCCGTTCCTTCCAGTATTCCTACGAAAATTCCATTAACTGAATCCATACTCGTGCCTGAGTGTTGTGCTGGTTATGCAAATTGAAATCTTTTGTCCATTCAAAAAGTCGTAAAACACCCAGCTTCAAACCAACAGTTCCCAATGCCCAACCATAACATAAATCATTTTCAAAGGCGAAAGAAAATTCATAATACCCCTTACCTAAAGGCAACATGGTCCATGATCATGTTGTCTTCCATTCCTTTTGAAGCTTCGTTT
>Ga0209282_1002186_pt1 | contig 11183 bp, 6 predicted proteins | sample Mtrugardesep15_FD_187529 | JGI IMG/M metagenome (GOLD analysis project Ga0209282, IMG submission 187529) | Root nodule microbial communities of legume samples collected from California, USA - M. trunc garden sep15 (SPAdes) (version 2) | ecosystem: Host-associated > Plants > Roots > Nodule...
ATTAACTCATGGTTGTTAATTGAACCAATAATTATGTTTTGTGCATATTTTTGGTATTCACTTTCCTGGTTTGAAATGGAACAATACCTTTTTATAAATCAAGGTTATTCTGTAGAAGATGGGCACAAAAAAATAAAATTTATATCTAAATGCTACAAGTTTGTAAACTTGGTATATGATTTTAATTCAGTCTTCATTACTGTAATTAACACCGCAACTTAACGCCGCAATCTACCTTTGCTTGATGTGCTATTCTATCTGATAACAAGTCTCACATAATATTCACAAAGAGAGAAAGAATATGACTGCTGATATAATTTGGTTTGAAATTTTAACGATTTGAGAAGAAATGTAACTGACGTATTCATTCCACCATTGATGTCGCGATTTGATGCAGCACTCTACCTTTTAACTTGATGTATCCTTTCTTTTGATGAAAATTGTAACTTGGTCTGTTATATGCTTCAACTCTTTTTCAATCTTTTTTACTTAATTCTTCAGCAATATTAATTGATTCAAATGTATTGTTCGACATAGATTCTCTATTAGACTGGTTCCATTCTCTTGATATGTTTTTTTCTTTCTTTTAAATTGAACTTGGTAGTGCTCAAATCTTCATTTTTTACTCTTTTACATTCACATATTTTGCAGGCTGGTCTTTTTGTATATGACATTTTCTGGGTTTTCTTCACTCCTGTGATGGTTAGCGTTGCGAAATCATTTGATGCACCAATCAAGGTTAAAATCTTTGCTGAATGCAATGGAAATATTTTTTTGTAATTTTGTATACATTCGTGTTAATTTTTGTAGTCTACTGGCCATGATAACTTTCTGATATAAAAAACTTATGAAGTTCTTTCTAATTATGTTAATTAAATTGTTTTGCAGCTTTTGTTCCCCACAGCAGATTCTGCAAGGCCATTTTCAATGCTTGGACTTGGTGATATTGTTATCCCAGGTAGGAATACTTTGTTGATGCATTGATGTCTTTATTTTGTGAAATTGAATCTAAAAATACAGTTTAGTTCTTAGTATAAATTTGATGTTAGATTTTTTCAAACTGTGCTGGGTAGATTGAGACAATGGAGAAGGGAGAAATAATTTTGACTTATTTATAGTGTGCATTTCTCCTTGCTGTCACAGCATGACAAGTTTTTGGGACTTAAAATTGCCATGAATTTACTAGAAATGGTTTGTTAAAATGCCTGCTCTAACCGGTCCTATGGGGAACTTTAATACTAATGAAAAATGTATAAGGGAATGGATGGAATGGAAGGATATGTATCCCTTCTTCTCCCTGTTTGGATGATTAATTGATGGAACAAAGTGGAAGGGTCACAAATGTAAAGTTTCTTTATAGGTTCTACAACCTGCAATTTGAAAGGGAACAAAAAAACGAGGGTTTGAAAAGGGAATGGTTACTCTCTGTTTCTTCCCTTTTATAAGTTTGTAAACTTCCAAACAATGAGATTTTTCATTAACCGTTTCATTATTTATACATATATAAATATAGTGATAGAGTTAGAAAAACTGTTTTGACAATTTGCAAGAATAGTTTGTCATGCATTTGGAGACTGATATACATTGCAGGGAGGTACATTTACGGTGTCCTCTTTATTAGCTGCATTTGTTGTTTCTCATAATGATCATCTTCCTGCCTTTGCTTCTACATGAGCAGCTGAGAGGAGGGTCGTTCCAGGTTCATGTGGTGAAGAATTCAAGTTTGCTTCCTTCATGGCCGTGACCCTCAGCTGTGATCATCGTGTTATAGATGGTAACTATTCTTAATCTGATGTTGTTACTTATGCTATATAATTTATTGATCATTGACATATATTACTTTATTGTTTAGTGGAGCTAAATCCCTTTTGTGACTTATATTTAGCCTTATTTTTGTGATCATGGGTTGAATCACCATTTGTCCTTGATATTGTGATTGTCTGAGTCTGACAATTTAGTCCCTCAAATATAGGAAATGACAATTTAGTCCATTGAATTAAAAAACGTCAATTAATAGTCATTTTCTCAAAAGATTTATGCAGTTATCTACCAAGGATATTAGAGATGCTAGCACCTTCCAAGCCACCTTTGCATCCTCCATCTGGACCACCAATACAATTTTCTTCTGGGACAATGATCTACATATTAAAGAATAATTGTGTCACAATTATAAATCTAAATCAAATCGTTCCCAAATAGATCTTTGATGTTCATGATCCGCACTTTCAACAAATCATCTTAACTCTAATGTTAGACTAGATTATCTAATGATTTCGTCTGATGTAAATATGGATATTAATCCCTTTTTGGTAACTCTATAACAATAGCACTCCTTTTTATAATTTTAGCTAATATGTAATCGTAATTTGCACATCATTGATTCCTTTATTGATTCTGATTATTTTCATCTTAAATATTATGTTCAATTCCTCATCTCATGAACTGAATATACGCTCTTTTAATGACCCCATAAATATTTTACGATGAATAGCAATGTTCCGTAATTTTAACATCTCTCCTTTCGAACAATTTTTTTATCGAATACGTTATTGAACCCGTGCGAAGCACGGGTTTGTAACTAGTTAATTCAATTAAAGTCACTCCTACAAATGTATAATTGATTTAAAATTTAGACATGTATATATTGAATTTAAAAAAAATTACATATGAATATTGAGAAACAAAATTAAATTAAAATATTACGATATATATAGAAACGTTACTCAAGTAAAAGTTTAAAGAAATGAAACAATGAAAAAAATGTCACTATCATAAACCAAAAAGTCCATTTTTTTTAAGTTAATTGAATAAATTGTTGGTTATACATAATATAAATTTTAAACACTAGAACCAGCAAGGGTTAACCGAGAGAGATGTCCGCATTTCCCATCCAATAGTGTCCCAAGTTGAATTAGCTCTTGTGATGTTATGAAGAATAAGAGAAGTTGAACATATAAGAGGCATTTTCTGAACACAAATTTCATTAAATTTATCGCGGTTCATTTAGGGAGCTCCAAAATCCCAAAACTATTTCTTAAATTAACTTGCATGATTCTTTTAAAAACGTGAGGGTAGAAAAGATCTTCTAATTACCTCAACAATTCTTCAAACTCTGCAATTCAATACAGAAAAACATTTAAAAGCGTAAAATTATAAATGGCATGCAAGGCATTGCATTATCATAAGCCTGTTTGGTTTGGCGGTTGCAATCAACAAACACACGGCTACGGGATTTCTAAAGCAAAGTAGCCATGATTTCAAGAAGCTAGCATTTGAAGCTTTTGCATTAACGTGGTGATTTGCTGTGGTTTTAAGGAAAACGCAGAACAAAAAGGTGCGTAGTCAGACAAACAAATCTCACCTAAGTTTGGCATTTCGTACTAATTCAAAGAAAGCATTGATACAAAAATTTCTAACTAGATCCACACCAAACATACACGTTATTTGCACACTCAAATTGTCAATTACATAGAGTTCCACAGGAGTTCTAGAAGAGATTCAACCAATATTCAATTCTAACTGTCGGGGTACAAGAGGCTAAAAATACCGTCTCCCAAATTTTGTATTTCAGAACAGCGTCGCAAAAATCAACCAAAATGCAGATTAATAATGTGAAACACAGTTTTCAAACTACTTAAAGCACTAATTTGAAAACATGTTAGAAAACAGACAGCCATGAAGAAATGTGACAAATATCCCTTAACACCTTAACCTAGAATAACTTCTCGTTGCCGGTACACATCCTGATAAATGTATCAATATAGAGACGGTAGATATACAGGAATTATCTATGGTTTGCGAGCTGGGGGTGGTGAACTGCTGCTGCTACTGTTGCTACTGGCTCTTCCTTTCAAAGGCCTGAATTAGAAGGCAATTTAAATTAGTAAAGAATCCAAAATGAGGATGCAGATCATAAAACCATAAAATTGAAAGAAACAACCATGAAATACTATTGTAATTAAATCAAACTAATTCTAAGCAAATTTACCAAGTTAAATTTAAAGCTGGCATTACTGATGATAAAACATCCTTTAATGAAAATGTACAAATGCCAACTCTTCTAACAAGGGTATACTTTAATTGGTGGTATAAGGGTGGAATGGAGTGGGATGGACTGAAATAAGATAACATCCATTTCTTAAAATCTAATCTGTTGTAACCCACTATCGTTTGCGATCTGCAATCTGCCCATTAGTGTTGTCAAATAGCGGCTATAGTGGCACCATAGCGCTATAGCATAGCTGAATTCGTTACGAGAATGTCATTCAAAAACCCTGGAACACAAAATCCAATGGCTTAAAATGCCATTTGAGGAGAGTGATATGATATCAATCCTGAGCATATGAACATCTACTTAAGAATGCACCCTTCTGCTGTGTTTGAACACTGAAACACCCAAGTTAGGTGGCAAATTCCAGCTTAAATTTGGCAGAAAAGTAGGAGTCTGACAGGCACCAAAAAAAGATGCTGTTCATTCAATTGCATATGGTCATTACAACTTTCAAGCTTTAAAAAGTGGTGTTTCATTTGCATTATATTTTTAAATGTTCTCCAAAAAACAGAATCACCGGTAGAAATTCTTCAAAACAACTCGAATCTTATCACGGTCTTGTTTGAGGTCATAATAATTGCATTATAAACAAGTTAAAAAATTCCAGTAATGATAAATGTGTCAGAAGTAACTAATAAAAAGGCACCAGAGCTTTTAAGCAGGATAGAAGAAAAGACGGCAGTGAATGTTACCAAACAAATAAAAATAATAACAAAAAAGATTAGACAAAAAAACCATTATATCAAATATTGTACACATTACCTTCTTGGACTGCGACTCTTTGATCTCCGGGATACCTGTTGTCAAAGTTATGAATGTTAGAATCATTGACCATGTAAAATAATGACATCTACACCAAGTAAAAGGCACAAACCTTGCGAGGACTTGGCGAATCAGAGTAAGATGATGACCTTCCCCGTCTCATAGGTGGTCGACCTCTGTCAATAAGTAAATTTTACCAGGGCGTTGGTTCATTTTCAAAGTATTATCATGCAAAATTCAATCAATCAAAACATGACTAGGAATGCAGAAACAAAAGTATTAAAACTTTGCATTTTTGGATGCATATGCATTACAAATGTTGGTGGACACTGGAAGTATTCTGTAAAATAAGCATTTCTTCCTAAGAAACAAGATTTTTTTTTTAAAAGGAACCTTGATTCTTAAGAAACAAGATCGTAATCCCCGAACTCTACTGCCATTATTATATCACGTAACAAATTCATTTTTCATTTTATAAAATATTCAGAGTCCTACATAATAAGCATCAATTAAATCTTCACTAAGGACTACATACATGACCATTCAAGGCAATGTCGAATTTTGGATGACTACAAAATACCTCAGGACTACATACATGATCATTCAAGGCAATGTCGAATTTTGGATAACTACAAAACACCTCGGGTCCAAACATCATATGTTCACATGCTCATTGACATCCAACACTTTTTTTTATGCTTCTATCAAAATATTATTATGCACAAAAAAAAATGAATCATTAAAGAGAACTGAGATATTGAATGTGATGAAATTACCTGCGAGGTGAGAATGATCTTGAGCGTGAGCGTGCAGATCTACGTATTGGAGAGCGACTACGCCTACGACCAACTGGAGATCTTCTAGGAGGACTACGAGCTCGTCTAGGAGGTGAACTAGAAGAAAACATTTATTTTTCCAATAAGCAATCAACGGCATGTTAAAATGCAAAATGAAAAACAAAAATCGAGGAAAATAAGCATTCAATATATGGTTACCGGCGTCTTGGAGGTGGAGGAGGAGATCGTCTCCGACCTGGGCCTGGGCTTCCACGCATCCTTCGAGGTGATACCCTACAAAAATGAAAATTAAATGAGTCGACTGTGTAATGAAATTGTATATAAAAAACATGCATGCAATCGCAAGCCAACCTTGCAGGGGATCTAAGGCGCCTTGGTGGGGGAGATGGAGAACGACCTCTTCCGGGAGACACAGGTCTCCTCCTAGGAGGTGTGTCTCCAGCTCCGCGACGATAAGGAGAGTCTAATCGACGACGAACAGGAGAATCTGCACGGCGGCGAGGAGATTCTGGTCGTCTAGGAGATCCAGCTCTTCGAGGCACAGGAGATCTTCTTCGTGGTGAGGGAGGAGGTTTTCTCCGAGGAGAAGCTGGTATCATGAATTATTAGTTCAATACCAATATAAAAACCACCACTATGATAAATATAAAACAAAAAATGTTCAACAAATATCAAGCATATACATTCTCTTGGACGCTTTGGCCCATCTTTTTCAACTTCTGCACCAGCATTATCAGTCCTGGGTGCATCTCTCTTTGGAGCAACAGCTTTTGGGGGTGGTGAAGCTTTCTGTCTTGGAGGTAGAGTAAATCTTGCCTTAACGACATTGCCATCTATTTGGGCCTGCATAACAAAAAAACAAAGGCATCAATTTCCAAATGCGGCAGCCAACAAGCTTTATTGTGGAAATTAAATCAACTCGGACAAAAGCAACCTACACCATCCATGTACAATAATGCTTTTTCAGCTTCCCCTCTTGTCTTGAAATGCACATATCCATATCCTTTTGGAAGATTAACCTGGAAAGTTTTTGAAAAGAAATTTAAAAACATACGACTCTAAATTCCTCTAGAGCTATGATGCCAAATTAAATGCAAACTTACAGCTCTATCCATCACCAACTCCACACTTAAAACCTCACCAAAATTACCTGAAAACAGGTCAGCAAAAGAGGATATGAGCTCCTTGAGATATAAGGGTCACTAAAAGTTCCCTTCCAATTACACATACAAGCTCCTAGAGGCTACTAAAAAATTTCTCTTGATTATTGATATCTCAAGAATGTATGCATAGATATGTAGCAAAATATGTACACTTATATTGAAGTATAAATGACAAAATGTGACAGTTTAATGTTATTGAATCAAAAACAAAATAAAATAAAAGAAACAGAAATTTTGTATCGGGCTTAAATTCTGGATCCTAGTACCATGAGACACTGGTTTCAAATGAAAAATACGTCTCTATTCACAGTTGAAGACGAAAGCAGTGAAAGAGTTTAACTTACTGAAAATTTCTTTCAAATGGCCTTCATTGACATTCCTGCTGAGTTTCTCAACGTGGAGAACAAGAGACTCACGTACAGGAGAAGGTTTCCTGAGATGAAGCACGATGAGTAAACACAGCAAAAGATAAAAGTTACAAATCGAAAGAAAACTTGTCAATTGTTGAACTTAGAAGGCTCACATCCACATCATGTTTAATTAAATTTAAAAATATATTACGTGAGAGATGAGAAATAAAAAAATATTCTAACAAATTTACCAACATCTTAAAGATATGACGAAAAAAGTCCGCACTGAAAATTATAAAAACAAATTTAACGAATGTATATTCAGTATTTTCAAAATTGGGTACAAATTCATCTAAATCATGTTCCCATAACAGATCATAGAGTCACAGACTTGTTCAATCGCTGGATGAAATCAGACACATTGGATCATATGTTTTCAAGTTATGAACCTATGCACAAACACCAATTTGGGAAAGAAAAAACATTTAACCCTCTTCTTCAACTAGCTTAACTTATTGGTCTTGCCTCAAATATCATCTAACCTTCAACAGACCCATCATCAAGCCCTCATTCTTCCTCGCTCCAACTCTTGGTTTGGGACTCTTAGAGTTGTCTGCCACAGGTTCATAACCTCTGTGCCTTGCATTTCCAGTTTAAGCCTCTGCTTGTCTGCTGTGCCACTAGTTAGTGGTTGAAACTGATACAATTGTAGTTTAACTGAGACCACAGTTGTCTAGCTTTTTTCTCCTTTATCCCTGCAACTCGGAAGTTGGGCTTTTTTCGGATTTCAATTGTATTGTAAAATGTTTCTTTGGTTTTTGGAAATTGGAACTAACTAAACCCCACAACAACAATCAAGCCTTATCCCACTAAGTGGGGTCCGCTACATAGACCAAATACCGCCATAATGTTCTATCATATATCATATCCCAATCCAACTCATTAATCTCGAGTTCCTTCTTAGTAGTTTCTCTTACAGTATTTCTTAGTCTTCCTCTGCCTCTAATGATTTGACTACTTTACTAAAGAAACTACAAATCTTCTCTCTACATGCCCAAACCACCTATTTCTTGGTCTTCCTAAGCCGAGTTTCTACCATCTATTCTACAATAGGTGCTACTCTAACTCTGTCTCTAATATTGTCATTTCTAATTCTATCATGTCCCCTCATAGCACACATCCAATGCAACGTTCTCATCTCCGCTAGACCTATTTTACTCTCGTGTTGGTTCTTTACAACCCAACACTAACTCAACCCCACAAAACTAATTTATAAAGTGCAGAGAGTCCATGCTTCATAAGACCTTATCAAGCATTGTCGCTAGTAAATGGCGGACGCTATTTTTCTAATACACGTCATCCTCGCACCCAGCACTACTGAGTTTGGAGTGTGGCCAATATAGTCGGTGGTCAAACATCAGATCTAAGATGCCATCTTAAATTTTGGGCAAATTCAACTTAACGACACAAAACAAGCTTGTAAGATGAGGATTGCCCAAGTTTTATAAGATCTATCTAAGCTTTATATCTCTTGCTAACATGTGACTAGGATTTTTTATAATTGTGTTTTAATGTTCTATTACATCCCTTCTTTTATAATTACATTCAAATATAAAATAAATTTAAATTAAAAATTTCAACAATACAATAACTACAAAATAAACATCAAAATTCTGACTTGAGTTTTAAAAGCAATGTTACTATACTTATTAATTAATAATTTTATTATTATGTTTTTATTACAATCCTCTGTCATGATCTCACGTTTTACAATCTTTTACCCCGCTTCCAACCCTATGCAGAATCTCAATTTTGACAACCTTGTATATAATCCATATTCCTAGCCATCTTAAATATATCACTTTAGCCGGTGATGACCTCAATAAATGGTAGACTGTTAACAGTTGACAATATAAATTGGCTACTGCGGTGTTCCACTACTAGTTTGTATCTTATTACCTAACAAGACATACTATGCTAAACTTCAACAAGAGTCAAGATATGGTATATAAAAAGCAAAAATAAAAGAATAATTTCATATCTCCTCCGTCAAGATATGGCATGTGAAAAATATGATTAGTAATAAAAATTCCCAATCTCTATCTCCATGAGGGACACACTCAAATACAAGAAGTGTCAGTAGAAAAAAGGACTGAAATAACAAATTTGAAATGAGTTTACCTTGGGGGAGGAGAAGGTCTCTTAGACTGTGGAGGGGGAGGAAGAGGAGGAGATCGACCTCGCCTAGCTGGTTCAGCAGAACTATAGAACAAAAAAATACTACCATATCAATCTGTTCTACAAGTTATCCACATAATCAAAATATAAACTGAACTAAAATAAAAAACATGAAAATTACTCCGACGAATTATTTACCAAAAGAACCGTGATTTGTGATTTGTGCACTCCGATTCAAAGCAACAATGTAATGTACACCAATTAACCAAATTTACAGTGATAAAAATAATATCAGTCAAAACAATAATTTCCGCTAAAAAATTTTAAAACTCTGGCAGTTTTCCATTTCCAATTTCCCTTAATTGAAAACCTAAACCGAACTCAAAATTGAAAATTAAAAACTGAAAAATGTGACATGCTTAAAATCATAATCGTACTCATCTTGAACATTTTCATGCATATTCTAAGCAATTCAAATTTATAAACAGGCACAAATTATACAATATCAAATTGACTTGGATTCAAATTGTACAATGATTTGGCAAGAATTAAAGGTGAATCGGAGAATGGATGTACCTTTTGCGTCTGGGAGGAGGAGGAGGACTACGGCTACGGCTCTTGGAACTGCGGGAGGGAGAGCGAGAAGAGGAAGAGAAGGATCTGGAACGGGAGCGAGAGCGAGAAGATGAACGGGAAGAGGAGGAGAGAGAAGAAGATCCGGAGACGGAACCTGATGGTGGTGAGCGACGAGCTCGACCAGGTTTCGCCATTGTTGAAGAGAGAGAGAGAGCGTGAAACCCTCGATAAACCCTAGCTGGTAGTGAAGTGTTGGATTTGCGTGGAGTGAATCGAGGTAAGAAGAAAGAAAATGAATCAATTGTTATGGATCAGGATGAAGTTGGGACGGGTCGGGTATCCGAGTTTCATGGGTTAATTTGATTCATAGACCGTAATAACCACCAAGTTTATTAATTAAAATAAAATTTTAGAGTTACTTAGACGGATAATATTTTCTTCTCCTATTGAGATGGATAAATTTGAATAAAATTATAATTTTCTTTTCATTTGAATGAAGAAATTAGGAGTATGTTAAGTTTCAGGTTTGGATACATACATGTCAACATTTATTGTGTTTGGTTAGTCATTATAGAGCTTTGTTCTATTTTCAATTGTCCTTCCATAGACGGTGAGATTGGTAAAAAAAAAAATACACAAAAGTTATTGGGGGGGCGAGAACAGAAGCCCCTAAAACATTTCGCCGAGAATAATGATTTAGAAGGCCAAAGTCCTTTTTAGCTCAATAAAAAGGACTACTTTTGAGGTTGCTTTTTGCATTCATATTCTTTCTTTACGCCTAAGAACATTGTAGGTCAGTACTAAGCATCACATTCTTGGCAAAGACTGCACACGTTAATGAAAAAAGTAACTTTACAACATAAACTAAACCTTAGCATTTCTCTTCACTTAAAAACTTCATAATGTGAGTTCCACTGATATCATTGTCACTGTCAAAGCTGCTAAATCATACAAATACAGTATCCCAGTGGTCATAAACTAACACATTCTAGGGTGATTAACTTTGTTATAACAAGTCACTTTTTCAAGCTTAAGCTAATAATTTGTTTAATCAAGGTTCCTCGGTACTAGTAGATGCCTCGGAACGCCTTCTCTTTGCTTCATTATCACCCAGCTGCAGCGAAACACATAAATCTTCATTACAGCCATTTCTCAATGAAGACAAGTTCTCTGTTGCTGCAGCTTTGTCATGCACGGTGTTTTTGTGCAACGGTGACCGCCCGATGAAACTCGGAATAAACTGATGTTCAATACTAGGACCGCCTACCTTGATTCCGTCTTCTAATTTAAATTCAGCCTCCATGGT
>Ga0209282_1002187_pt1 | contig 11182 bp, 10 predicted proteins | sample Mtrugardesep15_FD_187529 | JGI IMG/M metagenome (GOLD analysis project Ga0209282, IMG submission 187529) | Root nodule microbial communities of legume samples collected from California, USA - M. trunc garden sep15 (SPAdes) (version 2) | ecosystem: Host-associated > Plants > Roots > Nodule...
TGCGTGCCAAACGTTTTACGGTTTATGAAGTAATTTCCGCTGCAATGTTTAAGATATTTGGTTAAATTATTATTTAACTGTTTCAGATTATGTTATATGTGATATCCGGTTGTTTACAATGTTACTCTGATAAATGTTTTAAGAAATTTTCATGTTGGGAAAAACGGGGTGTTACATAAACAACTTGACACGAGGACTTTCGATGCTAGGAGCCGGTTGAGCTCTTGTTAAACCACAGATCTGATACTATTGTTGGGTCACAAGGGGAGCTCGGAGGACCACCCACATCCAGGTAGAGCAATTGCACTAGTGAGAGATACACCACACTCTTACCCAAACAGACCAAGAGCACCATGAAAATTTAAATATTTTTAGACATTGTTACAATAGAAAGATGGTCCCATTATATTTCTCCAAATTTTAGAGATGAGATTTTTGTCAAAAAGTTTTTTTTATTTCAAAATCATTATTTTAAATGGGAATTTCATTCAGCAAGTTAAATGTGTGAGGTCTAGATTTAATGCACATATGTTTTCTTATACTTTGTGTGAGTGAGTACAATTTTCATAATGTTTTCTAAGCATGAAAATATAAGTGAATATGTTTTTGTGACTTGCGTATGTGTAAAGCCATGATTCTGTGTTTTCTTAGTCGTGTGCATTTTTTTGTGATTGTGAGATTCAGGTAGAATCAAATATTAATTCGCCAACAAATGAAATACTATTGCACCAAAGGATTCATCAATTATCATTTAGGGAATTTATTTGTCGTTGAGATGAAGTTTTGGGAATTTAGAGATATTAGAGCTGCTAGTTAAGAAAATTTCCGTAAATAAAATATTAGAGAATGAGTAGTGATTTTTGAGTAAGGAGGTTATTTTAAAATGTTTGGGACATACTAGAAGTTTATTAGTGTTAGGATAGAACTTTGTTAGTTATGTGTGCTCTAAACTGCGAGAATCGGGTTCGATTTATTTCCAAACCACTCTACCTACTATATATAATAAGTTTGTGGTCCAAAATACGCAAGCCTCCATCTTCATCTTGTTTTGGTCATAACTTCTTTGTTCCTTTTCTGATAAGGTATTTCTCCCCTTTTTCTATTTTAAATCGCGGTTTTAAGTGTTTTGTGGGTAAGAGTGTCAAGTTTCGATTTTTTTTAGTGATCTTATGTATTAATGTTGTTGGGTGAGTTCGTCGTATGAGTATAGATTTAGAAGAAAATTTATTATCGGTTCATTTTAAATTTTTAGCGTTTTTGGAAAAGTGTCAAAATGTGAATTTTATTTGAAAATTATGCTTTAGACGAGTAAATGAGTTGATTCCACCGATTGGTTTTAGAAAAATGTTGTATAGACAAAAAGGATGAACTGTGTAGGGGTATTTTCATCATTTTAAAATTGTTCAAATTTGAAAATGAGCTGACTAATATATCTATTTGTCGAAACAGTCATAATGGACCTATGGTTTGCGACGTTCTGATGACGAATGAATTTATTGTGAATTTCTAAAAATAAATTATGTCTGAGCTAGTGCTGGAAGTGTCTACCGACACTGTCAAAGTTTGGATTTTAAATGTATGAGCTGTTGTGTTATGAAAATATTTTATCTATGAATTTGTTTTAGGTTGATTGAGTCATTTGCATCTCTATCAACTAACATACTTACCATCCCCATCTCCATTTTCCTCCTAACCAACTTTCATCCTAACCACCTACAAACATTATACAACATATGGAAAGCGAAGACATAAGAGATGTTGAGTTTTATATTGTGTTGGCCGCATTTTGTTAAAGCAAGATGTTGGATCAGATGTCCTAGACATGTTAGTACGACATCTTAGTTTAAGGTGAAGTATTTTGTTTTGCAATCTTGGAAGATTTGGTTTATGTGTGAGATCACTGAAGATTTGATTGAAGATATGATTCACGTAGCTTGTGCTCCAAGAGGCGTGTATTTTTATAAGTTGCTTATGTCGGTTTTCCCATGTCGTGTTATTTGTATTAAATGTCCTAAACATTTTAGGAAACATAATATATGCTTCTAGAAGATTGTAACTAAAAACACTATTGGATCAGTTGCATTGTTTAGCCCAAATGATCATCAAGCCTATGCATTCTCTGGTTATATAAAGGAAGACTTAAACCTAAAGAATACTACTGAAGTGGTAATTGAGAAAAGTTTTATTTAGGGTTTTAGTGTGTACTTTGTTATTTCTGAGTCACTCTTGGATCACCCTGATGCATTGAGCTGGACTGATAGCTGAGTTGTATTTGTGAACCGCTCTAATGCTTTTAAGCAAGAGTAGGTTTTGTTTATTGGAGTGTGTCTCCTTCTTGATTGCAATCATTGTAATCACGGGTTGTGTGATTGAGAGGAAGTGAGATGAGATCTCATATCTAGGAGAGTCTTAGATAGAAATATCATGGGTATTGATTAGGTGAGAAGGTTATGAACCAGAGGTTGATCACATAGGACTTCAAAATAATACTATTATAATGGATTTCCTTCCTGGCCTGGATGCCCCCAGATGTAGGTGATGTTGAACCGAACTGGGTTAACAAATATCCTGTGTTATTTCCTTCTTGAACTTTACTTTAAAGTTGTTTATTGTTTATTGTGTTATGTATTTGTAGTTAAATGTCCTAAACATTGTATCCAACAATCCTGGTGTCTTGGATATCTTATAGGACATTTGTCCCCTACGTGCTAGAATATCAATTTGAATTGAAGCAAGCACTCTATTCTGTTTTTGAGTGAGCTTTAGGAAAGATAAATTTTGGTCTCATGGACAACTCTAAGAAAGGAGGATTCATTAACATACCACATGTTTTTTATGGTACCAACTATGACTACTGGAAGGCTTGTATGGTGGCTTTCCTTAAATCTATGGATATCAAAACCAGGAAAGCTATCAATAAAGGTTGGGAATATCCTGTTGTGATGGAAAAATATGGAAAGGCCACAACTACTTTAAGTCCAGAAAAAGACTAGTCTAAAGATGATGATGAACTAGCTCTTGGAAACTCCAAAGCTTTGAATGCTCTATTCAATGTTGTTGACAAGACCTCAACTTCTCACTACTAAATTTGAGAATATCATAATGAAAGATTATGAATCCATTCATGACTTTCACATGAGCATTCTTGATATTGATAATACATCAAGTGCTTTGGGAGAAAGGATGTATGAAGAGAAGCTGGTTAGGAAAATTCTCAGATCTCTACCCAAGAAGTTTGACATGAAATTCACAACCATTGACAAAGCCCGAGACATTAGCAATATGAAGGTGGATGAACTTATTGGGTCACTACAAACCTTTGAATTAGACATCAATGATAGAAATGAGAAGAAGAACAAAAGCTTTGCTTTCATATCCAATATTGATGAAGAAGATGTACAATGTGATATGGATACTAATGAAAGTGTTTCAGATGCAATTGTGCTTCTTGGAAGGCAATGCTATAGGGTTTTGAAAAGAATGGACAGGAAGTCAAGACCAAATGTCAAGAAAATGAAGTTCCACATCAGTAAAAACTGTTGGTTCCAACGCAAAGAAAGAACTGGTGAGAAACAAATCCAAAGGAAAGGAATTCACTATCATGGATGTGAAGGTTTGTTCACATCAAATCAAAATGTCCTCTGTACCTCAAGAAACAGAAAAAGGGGTTGTTTGTCTCTTAGTCAAATGATGATTCAGAAGGAGAGCTTGATGATGAAACATCTAAACATGTCACTACTTTTAATGGTAGGTGCGAATCTAATGAAGATTACAGTGATGATGATGTGTCATATGATGAACTTGCTGATTAGTACAAAAATCATTATGCCAAAAGTGAGGAGATTTGTCTGGAAGGAGAAAAACAGAAGAAAATCATAGCAAGACTTGAAAAAGAAAAACTTATATCCATTATCTCAGGCTTACAATATGAGGTAACATGACAAAATATGTTAGAATGTTGAATGCTGGTTCTGATATGTTAGATGAGATTCTTCAACTTGCGAAGGATTCTGGAAATTTAACAGGGGTAGGTTTTAATTATCCATCCATAAATAAACAAGGTGGAATCTCTATGGCTATATTTGTGTCTCCTGAAAGTCAAACTGAATTTGTAATGTTGGACCAAATGTCACAACATCCTGTCCAACTTCATAAAACCCAAACTAAAGCCAAATTTATACTTTGAAAATGTCATTAATATGGTAGATATGGTCATATAAAACCTTATTGTTATAGATTGTATGGCTATCCTAAACATCCAACACAACCTAAATCTAACCATGTTAAGATTCAAACTAGAAAATAATATAAACCTAAGATTGTTAATACTAGTCTTATAGCTCAAACATCGCTTAGAGCCTCCTCAAGAGAAGACTGGTACTTTGATAGTGGATCTTTCAGGCATATGACATGCTTCAAGAAGTATTTAGTTGACATTAAATCTTATTTCACCAGTTTTGTCACTTTTGGTGACAGTGCTAAGGGTGAAATCAAAGGAGTATGAAAGTTTGTTTGCAATGGGGTCCCTAGACTTGATTATGTGTTATAAGTGATAGGATTGACTGCTAATTTGATAAGAAATAGTCAATTATGTGATCAAGGTTTAAAAGTCAATTTCACTAAGTCTGAATGCTTGGGTACAAATGACAAAGACGATATCCTGATGAGAGGGGTGAGATCCAAAGACAATTGTTACTTATGAGTTCCTCAAGATAAATTTTATTCTTCCACTTGTTTAATGTCTAAAGAAGATGAAGTCAAGCTATTGTACCAAAAGCATGGGCATCTTAATCTCAGAGAGTCATATTTGAAGAAGCCATCAGGGGTAACCTAAACTGAAAACTGAAGAAGGTAAGATTTGTGGTGAGTATCAAATTGGAAAGAAAACCAAGATGTCCCACAAGAATATTCAACATCAGGTCACCACCAATGTTCTTGAATTACTGCACATAGATCTCATGGGGCCTATGCAAGTTGAAAGTTTGGGTGGAAGGAACTATGAGTTTGTATGTGTTGATGACTTCTCAAGGTTTGCATGGGTGAATTTCATTAGAGAAAAATCGTATACCTTCGAAGTCTTCAAGGATTTGTGTTAACGTCTCTAAAGGAAAAAAGATAGTGTTGTTGCCAAAATTAGAAGTGATCATGGCAAGGAATTTGAGAATTCTAAGTTCTTTGAGAATTCATGAGTTATCATCTGACACCTCAGCAAAATAGAGTTGTTGAACACAAGAATAGAACTTTTCAAGAGTCCGCAAGGGTTATGTTACATGCCAAAAAGCTCCCTTATCATTTCTGGGATGAAGCCATGAACACTGCTTGTTACATCCACAATCATGTTACTCTAAGGTTTGGTACTTCTTCTACTCTCTATGAGCTATGGAAAGAAAGAAAGCCAATTGTGAAATACTTTCATGTTTTTGGGAGTAAGTGATACATCTTGTCAGATCGTGAACAAAGAAGAAAGATGGATCCCAAAAGTGATAAAGGAATATTTCTTGGTTACTCCACTAACAGTATAGCCTAAAGGTTGTTCAATTCCAGAACCAATACTATGATGGGGTCCATAAACGTTGTTGTTGATGATTCTACATTTGAAAAGGCTACGGATGTCGGATACGATGTTACAACATCCTCTTAGCAACATGATTCTCCAGAAGATGTCCCAAACATTGAGTCCAACATTGAGTCAGATTCTAGTGAGGTGCAAGTGAATAAAGGTCCATATATTAGAATTCAAAAGGATCATCCTAAGGACCTTATTAGAGGGAATCAGAATGAAGGGGTTACCGCCAAATTAAGAGATGTAATTTCCAACTCTTGTTTTGTTTCTAAATTTGAACCAAAGAATGTGAAAGAGACCTTTACTGATGAGTTTTGGATAAATGTTATGCAAGATGAACTTGGTCAGTTCAAGAGAAATGATGTGCGGGATTTGGTCCCTATACCTGAAGGAATGAATGTTATTGGTACTAAATGGATATACAAGAATATGTAACACCCATACTAAACGTATCTATAAAGTTTAGCATGTGCATTATCTTTAGTACTGGATACATTAAAAATTTGCAACTTAAATTAACTCGAATGAATACTATATATAACAAATTCTGTTCGTACATCAGAGTTACCATACAGCCATCCATAATATAAAAGTACAATCTAAAATCCCCGTGAACATCCTGCAGCGAGTATGAACGAGTCCTTGCTGAATATCCATCTGGCAATAAACTTGCTCAACTGCTCTGCTAATCTGAAACAAATAAGGATTGGGATGAGACATAATGTCTAAGTGAGTTCTCCTAATCCTAGGCTATAGGTGACCTCGGGGAAACTTATGGTCACCACGTGTCTAAAACGCAACCTGACGGTTGAGTATCGTGCGTGAGGCTTACATAGACGGTCGTGCCAAACTAAAACCGTCGTATGGTCATCTTATTTGCTTCCTTTGTGTCATGGCGGTCAAGGGATCCTAGGACCGCTAACTCGAGATGCACTAAGCGCATCAAGACATAACCTAACATGTTCATGACACGGTACTAAACCGGACGATTAGGGAACCTAAGATCGTCGTCGGTGACATACATAACATTCATATTATCTAAGCTGCACATATCTAACCTCATAGTGTAAACGTAAACATAACGTATCGTACATATTCATATTCATATTCATATTCATATCATATGCAGTCTGAATGATTATCTGAGTTGATTTTATGGAATATAGTCGAGTGAAGTAACCCCGAGTATATCCCCATACATAACCGATGAACCTAGCTAGGGAACATCGGACTCCTCCATGTCATGCGGGTCCCTTGCGGCTTAAATCGTTCACTTGACGTGAACCTCTTGTATCCCCCTAGCGTGGATAGTCAGAGACACGACATGGCCTAGGATAAATCATAGCATAACATAGCATAGCATTAATCATCAAGTCTTGTCGTAATCGTACATAAGGACATAATCATAGCTTAATTGAATGTTCACCACGAGTCTGTAACCTACTCGCTTATGCGGTGAAACAATTCGCATAAACTTAATCGTACGTAACTTATACCTAGAAGCTTAATTCTTAAAGATTGCATAATAATTCTCGACTACCTAAGTCGATGCTCTAGCGTTTCACCCATTCTTATACTTGTATTCCTACCCATAACATAATTGTGTACCTTATCATATCATAATAACTTATGTGTCATCCGTCATTGAAATTATTAATGTCGTCCATGCATTTGATTATTAATATCTTAAGGTGTAATGTGCAATAACTACTTGACTTTGAGGGGTTTTTAAAGTTATAAAAGACTGCAAGGAAAAACCTCGTCGAAACCACTGCACCACTTGAAATTTTTAAGGAAAAGTGAGGTGTTGTGGAATCTCGCTTGAAGCGAGATTTCTCGCTTCAAGCGAGATGCACCGGTTGGCTACTGCCAAAATCTCGCTTCAAGCGAGATTTTCTCGCTTGAGCGAGCCTTCAACAGCCTAGCCCTAGAGAATCTTGCTTAAGCGAGCATTCATCGTCACAGACCTGCAGAATTCGCAATTTTGGCTTCTAAACCTCAAAATCAAGTTCCTACAACACCCAAAACACCCAGAACACCTAGAAAATAGTTTAGAACAAATGCATGGCAACAAACAACACAATTCCAAGGATTAATGGCAAAAGGGGTACTAAAAATCATATCAAACTAATCTTAGCATAAGTTCATATTCTCTTGCTAGAATCACACAAACCCAAGGTAGTAAACTAATCTAAGAACTCGCCTTGAAGATTCTGCCACAATCACAGCTCTAACTTCAAGTTTCATACTCCTCCAAACCCTAGTCTCTTGATTCCTTCATTGATGTTGTTAAAGTTGAATTCCAAGCTAAAACCATACTCCTACTTGCCCCAAATTCGTGTATATGCCTTGTCGTACTCTCAATTCATGAGGAGAAAAGGTTTGCAATTGATAGGAAGAGAGGGAGGGTGGCGCCATTCTTAGAGAGAAGGAGAAGAAAAGTTTTTGCACAAGCTTAGAGAGAGAAAAAGCCTTACATAATGAAATATTGGAGACTTGAAACTCTTTATATAGTTTTTGTGTGCAATTACCATTATATCCTTGTTCATCGTTCGTTCTTTTCTCTAGCACAGATAATTCGACCCATGCTTAACTGATACCGCCTCATAATGCATTTCTCATCGTAGCGCATTTCGTGAACTTTGTCCTCTGGCACGCCTTCGACTGATATATTCTGAAATGACGAGCGTGCTATTACACTAAGTGTGATGAAAGTGGTACTGTGACCAGAAACAAGGTTAGTCTAGTTTTTCAAGGGTACACTCAAATTGAAGGGGTTGATTTTGATAAGACTTTTGCTCTTGTTGCCCGCCTTTAATCAATTAGGTTACTCTTGGGAGTTGCTTGCATGTTAAAGTTCAAATTCTTCTAGATGAATGTCAAAAGTGCTTTCTTAAATAGGTACTTAAATGAGGAAGTTTATGTTGAACAACCTAAGGGTTTCATTGATCCTGGCTTCCCAGATCAAGTGTACGAATTAAGAAAAGTTATTTATGGATTGAAGCAAGCACCTAGGGCTTGGCATGATAGGTTAACTAAATTTCTTGTCAATAATGGTTGCACAAAAGGTGGAATTGACAAGATCTTGTTTGTTAAGGAAGATAAAGGTAAACTTGTGATAGCACATGCCTATGTTGATGACATTTTGTTTTGAGGAATGTCGAACCAGATGGTCCAAAAATTTTGTAAACAAATTCATTTAGAGTTTGATATGAGTATTGTAGGAGAATTGACTTATTTTCTTGGCTTGCAAGTGAAACAAATGGATGATACAATCTTTATTCCTCAAAGCAAGTATGCCAAGAGTATTGTGATGAAATTTGGTCTTGAGAATGCTAGTCACAAAAGAACACTTGTTGCAACACATGTAAAATTATCTAAAGATGAAAAAGGTGTTGGTGTTAATCAAAGTCTCTACATAAGCATGATTGGTAGTCTTTTGTACCTCATAGCTAGTAGACCATATATCACCTTTCGTGTAGGAGTTTGTGCTAGATACCAAGTTGAGCCTAAACTTAGTCATCTCACTCAAGTAAAGAGAATTATGGGAGTGCAAGTTTTAAGACTTTTTTTTGTCTTTTTTTAAGATCATTTTCTAGTCATAAAATTAAAAGTTTAGGAAAATAAACAATCAATCAGTGATCAGAAGTTGTATGTAGTAAGTGACTATAGGGTTATGAAAAAAGATATGTAACTCAAATAGTTATTCAGGGGTTTACTTAGACAAATGATCATTTAGCTAAAATATGCATTTCATGAGGTATGGATCCAAATATTTGATATTGTACTTTTCATCTTTCATTTTATGGCTTTTGATTTTTTTTCAATCTTTTTCACACCATGTATATTTTTACTTTTCCTCTTCTTGTTTTTTACATAATGAGTAATGCAAAAGTCATGGAAACATTGTCAATTCCTAATGTAAAAGTGATCTTTGTCTATGGAAATTGTGGCAAAAATGGCTCAGAAGGATGTCAAAGGAGGATTTTTCTTAGGGTAGAGAGAGATGTTCAACCTTCATTTCAAATCATGATTGTTTTATTAAATTTTAGGACAAAATTGTGTGCTTCTTTATTTGTTACCCTATTTTTTGCTCAGGCTGCCCTTACAGGTTTTCAACCTAACAGACTTTTCTTCTTTATTTTTTTTATTGAGATCCCTAACTTTTGCTTGGATTACTCGTTCAGGTTTCCAATCCAACGGGATAGCCTATTTTTTTGCCTAGGTCGCCTTTTTAGGTTTTCGACCTAGCATACTATTTTCTTTTTTTTTCTTCTTCCATTGATTCTTTCCTTCTTCTTTTAAAAAAAAAACTTGCACAAAATGTTTAAATATTATGATGATCATTCAAAAACAACGGTTGAATTGTCTCGGTTCGAAAACTTCAAACTGATATTCTGTTGGATTTCATCATTGGCAATGAAGTGGGATTTTTCAAGCTTTACATGTGAGAGACCGCACGAGCATCTAGGAGAAATTGTGGCAAAGATAGAAATGGAGGAATAATGAGAAAACATGCACAAAGGAAAGGTTTGAAATGGGAAGAAATGAAAAAAAATCAAAACAGAAGACATTGATTGACTTGAACAAGGGTAAATGAACATCTCATGCAAGTTTATTAATTTAACCATTAGAGTCTGATGATTTTTATCACGAAAAGATTAAGAGGTGTTTATTTATTCTCAAGATTGGAAATTGTTATTGGCAACGACAACCCATCTTTGTGAGCATAATTCATCATGAGTTGGAAAGTCTTTTTGTGATCAATTCAATTTTGGAAAATAAGCACCGTTTTCGAGAAAACAACATCATCGTACAAAAATTGAAACAAAGTTCCTTTTTCCTTTTGACTCATGTATGGAAAAAATAAACATGGCATACATGTATGAACGAAAGCTTAATGTTAAGGATGTACAAAATATCATGATGTAATTCTTAGGCAAGAAGAAATTATTCATAAGTATGATGCAAGCTAGTCCTTTTTTTAATGATTGACAATAATGCAAAAGTAGATGAAATGCAGATTTAGAGCCAATTTTTTGTATCATGGCAAAAGTAGATTTATTTTTTATATTTTTTTTAAAATGCAACAATATGTATGCATTGTTAATGTTATGCATGAACTATGACATGAAAGATATGCAATTTATGAATGAGAAGTTTTAAAAAAAAAAAAATTGTGCATACGTGAGAATGCGAGTTATGTAGTTGTCTTCAACAAGGACTTCATAACTCGCATTCTCACGTATAGGGTCCCACACACAAATGTGTGATGTTTCCAACAAGGACATATATAAGACAATTATCTATGAGCCCTCAGAAGGGTGGTACTAATTACTTTCTCACCAAAGGTCTCTAGAGCCAAGTACTATATTTTGGGTTTGACCACAAATAGGAAGAAGGTCCAATAGGAGGACACTTGCGAAACGTTGTAACACCCCGTTTTCCCAACATAAAAATTTCTTACGAAAATCAGAGTTTTCAACATAAACAGAATGTCACACTTCTTTTCAAAAATCGTAAATGGAATAAATAACTATTTATCCTTCATAAATCAATAACATAATATTTAATACTTCGCAGCGGAATTTATTCAACATCTAAAATAGTCTTTGGCAC
>Ga0209282_1002188_pt1 | contig 11180 bp, 4 predicted proteins | sample Mtrugardesep15_FD_187529 | JGI IMG/M metagenome (GOLD analysis project Ga0209282, IMG submission 187529) | Root nodule microbial communities of legume samples collected from California, USA - M. trunc garden sep15 (SPAdes) (version 2) | ecosystem: Host-associated > Plants > Roots > Nodule...
CCCCCCCCCTCTCTCTCTCTCTCTCGTGTTGTAATCATTCATTTTCAATGTGTCTTTAAAATTCATAAAATCTTTTGAAATCTTATAAATCCATTAAAATCTTATGATGTAAATCCATTGAAATCTAAATTGAAAATCCTGATAGTCTTTTAAAATCATGAAAGTCATTAAAATCCTATAAAATCTTTGAGACATTTTTAAGCAAAAATTGTCCTCTAAAATCCTAATCCAATACACCCCCCTAAAGCTCGTCATGATGCTAGTTATTTAGAAGATTGTTATTATACGCTTTGAAATTTTTTTTTGTTTTGTTTTTTTTTCGTCCATGATAGCGAGTCATCTCATCATTCTTCAAATCCTTCGATGAAAATATCATTACACGTGGGTTTCTTTTTTCAATTTTCGGTGTACATTAAATCATATTCCATCAGTCTCATAATTATTGTCTCTTTAGCTTTTTTTTTTCCTGAAAATAATTGTCATTTTATAATATCAATGCAACATTTATTATTATTTTCTCACTATTATACATTTATTTATTGAATTTCATCTAACTTAACTACTTCATTAACTACAATCAATAAGGGTGTTTTAATAAATGTTACTAATTTTACCATTAAAATCAACACAATTAATCAGTTCCTTAATAATTAATGTTACATTGAAACTTGAGAGTTACAAGTAAAGAAAAACAAAATTATTCTCAAAAAACGATATGTATTGTGAAATGAAGGGACTTTTAGTGAAAGTTAACATCAAGTATAATTTTTTTTGACAAAATTAAATATAATTATATCACCACATATTTTTTGAATAAATTATATCACCATATTTTAAAACATGTTCATTTATTCTTGGCCGTTAAAATTAGAGTCTTGTTAAACAGTGCTTTTAGAACAATAGTTAAAGAATCTACAAATAAAATTTTTATCTTAAAAATATAAAATGTTACTTTTAATCAAGTAATGATTACACAATTTTTTTTTATTAAAACTTACTTATTTTGGATGCTTAACCATTGTTGTGGTTAACATTCTTCTTAAGATTATTATTTTATCATTTATAAAAAATTAATATATATTTCAAAAAAATCCGTGGGATGCACGAGGAATAATGAGTAGTGATATATGTACAACTAAACGTGACAACTTTGATGACAACTTTCATTTTCTCTCTTCTCATTGGTCCAAAACAATAGAGAAAAAGAAAGAATATAATGTAAGTATGAGGAGAGAAATTTGTCAAAAAATTATACCAATAAAGTGATTGTACAAATATCATTTCTAGAGAATAAGACACTCATTTTTGTGTCTTGAATCAAGGACAAGGGAGTACAATACGCGGGGAAATAAGATTCTAGGCTTCTAGCTACATGAGTCAACGAAGACTCGATTAATCACACAATATCTGGATTTATTTATCTAAGTAAACCGTAAACCATTAATCTACTGTTTAGGGTTTTGGAAACAGATTCAATTCAATTCAATTCAACGCAATTTCAAAACCATGGCGAAAGGAAAGCATACGCATCCACGTTCACAGGTGAAGAAATTATCGACGTTGATTTTGTTGACTCTGTTTATGCTCACACTTGTCATCATCGTTCTTCTTGCGCTCGGAATACTTTATCTTCCTAATACAACTGATGATTCTTTAATCACAGATCGCCGCAAAATCTATGAAAGGTGATTTTATTGTAATTTCATTCTGTTTCATTTTGATTCTCATTCTTGGAATGTGTTTAATTTTTCATGTTTTTTAATTGACTTATTGCTGCTTCTGGAATTGGTTTCAGTTCGGCGGAAAAGAAGGAGCAGTGGACTGAAATTCTTTCATGGGAGCCAAGAGCTTTCGTCTATCACAATTTTTTGGTTAGTTTTTGTTATCATTTCATGGATCTATAATAATATACCACAATACATGTTCCTAGATTGTGAATTTAGGTTTTGAACCTTTGAGATTGGGAATATATTTTAAGGGTGATGCTAACTTATGCCCTAAGGGCAAATGTTAAGCACCTAAAAAAAAAAAGTAACTTTACATTGGAAAACATAATATGTTAACTTTTAAGAAGTTGAACCCTTGAGCACAAGTTAGCATTTGCCATATTTTAAAACCCGTTCAGAGCAAATTTCTCACACCTGGTGCTAAACGGTTTTGGAATGAATAGGCGAAAATGAATTCATTAAATCATAAAGAAAGGAAGATACAACTTCTATAGCAGAGAGAATTGTTGCCAGCTAATCTAACTCTCAAACTAACTCTGCCAGCCAACCTTACTGAAGTAACAACCAAACAGAAAACTAACTATTGCTACTCACTAGTTACAACTGATTCTACTGTGTTTGATAAATAGAGTGCTGCATATATGATATTGCATATTTGTCAAGGAGAATATATAATTGCACTTGTAAAGTCTGTAAGCATAGGCTAGGCTCATGGAAAACTATATTGTATGAAGATAGAGGTTGTTCTGGTTCTGGGTGGTTCGTGATAAAAGAAAATCTAGGTATTCGTACATGGAGTATTCAGAATGTGGTAAACTTGAATTTTCTGAAAGACTCCAAAGTTTGAGTAGGAGATCTTCTTCTTCTTTTTTTTTTTAAATGAGAGAGATCTTAGTTTATTTCTTTGAAGTCTTGTGTGGTAGTAAACTGTTGGAATTTATATTGTATTAAAATGTCAATTCTGCCTATCATTGTGAACAGTCAAAAGAAGAATGTGAGCATTTGATCAATCTGGCCAAGCCTTTCTTGGCAAAATCAAGTGTCGTTGATAGCAAAACTGGAAAGAGTACAGAAAGCAGGTTTGTCTTTGCTTGTGTTTTTTGTATTGGTTCCAATAATTGTAGATCATATATTTTTTTTTCTTCCATATACCTTTTCTTGAGAGACTAGTGTCTAGTGGTAATGCATTACTGTAGATATATCCCCTTCCTGTAGGGTTCGAACTAGTTCAGGAATGTTTCTGAAGAGAGGAAAGGACAAAATTATCCAGAATATTGAAAGGAGAATTGCTGATTTTTCCTTCATACCAGTAGGTATGAGTTTTTGTGTGTAACTATGTCTACCTGCTTGCCTCTTTCCCTTCGTCTCGTAGCCTTTTTTTGTTGCTGCATATATATCAAAGTAGTGTGCATAATGCACAAAACTTGTTACATATATAACTTATTCAAGAGCCTCTTAAGAACTTAGTCAGAAACATTGGATAAATTATTCTTTCTAATTAAGTGACACTTTATCTCAGTGTGTCGGTTGTTGGTCCAATCATGAAACAGTAAATTTAAGGTGATGTGCAATGCAACTTGATTATCACAAATGAGTGTCTTTTTCATATTCCCAAATCTAAACTCGTGAAACTGCTGCTTATGCCAAGTAGTTCTAAAACCTATGTGTTCGTCGAAAATAAATATGTTTTCCAATAGCACTTTGTATCCAGCCACATGATTGAATGCTTGATATTTGTTCTCATCTACTGTTTTACTTTTAAATATGCAGAGAATGGAGAGGGACTTCAGGTTCTTCACTATGGAGTTGGGGAGAAATATGAGCCTCATTATGATTACTTCCTTGATGAGTTCAACACTAAGAATGGAGGCCAACGAGTTGCAACAGTTCTTATGTACCTGTAAACCCTTATTCTCTTTCCATAAATTGGTTTGGCAGTGTGCTTTGTGATGGAATTGTATACCAACTTGACAGCGCCCTGTTTTTGCTCCTTATGTAGGTCTGACGTTGAAGAAGGCGGTGAGACCGTATTTCCGGCTGCTAAGGCCAACTTTAGTTCTGTGCCATGGTGGAATGATTTATCCGAATGTGCTAGAAAGGGTCTATCAGTAAAACCAAAAATGGGTGATGCTCTGCTGTTTTGGAGCATGAGGCCAGATGCCACACTAGATGCATCCAGTTTACACGGTTAGGGACTATTAAATACTTTAACTGGTTCAGCTGTAAATATTGACTTAGTAGTATAGCACATGTCAAGTTCAAACTTCAGAGTGACCCATTTTTTGACCTCCTTGAATCATGAGATGTGTTTGACGTTTGTACGTTTTGGTACTGATTGGTGAAGTTGATTAATTTATCTCTGCTTTCAGGCGGTTGCCCAGTAATTGTAGGAAATAAATGGTCTGCAACAAAGTGGATGCATCTTGAGGAGTACAAAGTTTAAGGCATTACCTGTGCAGGTACTTCTAGAGACTAAGGATGAGTCGATTGTTCTCCTAAAAATAGGGGTCAAAATTTTAATGATGATTTATAATACATCAAGGGAAAAGTTTGTGCCTAAAATCTCAGTTCTCAGTTATGTTTGACTAGATATATAGGATTGAGCAGGAGGATATATTGGTATTTATTGTATTCTGTTCTTGATTTTTCATTTTTATAAGTAAATTCATAAAATCAATTTCAAAATTTGTTTTTCAAAATAAAAAAAGAAATATAGTATCAATTTCAAAATTTGCTTTAGAGATCAGAAAAAAAGAACTTGATAAATTTGTTTTGAGGACATGTTTTTAAAGTGGAGTGGTGGTGGACAACCACAAAGGTGGCATATGATGTTGGGATGGTGATAGATGGTGTCAAGTTGCAGCGGCGGGGATAATGTTGGGCGGTACATTGGTAGTGGTTGTCTCTGTGTTGGCCATTTAATTAGTCATGTAAAACAATGTTAATGTGTTGTGCACTTCACAACTATGTAAAATTAGTATATAAGTTGTGTGCAGAAAGAATGTGCTCAAACACTTTCCTTTTTATTTTCTCACAATCAAGCCATATCTGCATTTGTTTTGGAAGCATCCATCTCATTCATCCACACTAAAAATTGTTCTGCATTTAACTTCCAGCTTTTGCTACAAAAATAATATCTGTAATTTTAAGGAGGAAACGATACGGCTTGGGAACTTTGTGTGTAAATGGGAGAGAGAATAGTGAGTCAAATGAGTGTTTTAAGGGATGTGAGGGAGAAATGGATGAAGCGTGATAGTGAGAAAAGTAACTTTTATTTCAGGTTAGAGGACTTATTCCCCTAATAATAGTATCCTGTGAATAGTATACGGGAAAAGGGCAAAAGAGTCATATGGTATATGCATATTATACTTGGTTTTATTTGTATACTCCACCATCCATAAAAGCATGCTTCACCTATTTGACACTAAACTATAGACACCTATTGCAGAGGAAAAAAATTGGGAGTTTATAGATAATAGTGGCAATGAAAACACCCTCTTCTCTCTTTTCACTTTTGGCATGCCTCGATTAATAAATTGCATTAAAATAAATGGAAGTAAACGGAAATGCTTGATGTTTCGAAGGCAAATTATACAGAAGTCAAGGAATGAACTATAAATACTCAAGGAGTGCTACACACTCTCTTTTTAACACTCTATCTAACACTTATTGGGTAAAACTTATGTAGGTATATGTTATATGTTATGATGATCATAATTGTAATATTTGGGTAAAACACTTTCTTGCACTAATATCTTCTTATTATAAAAGCTTATAAGGTCAAGCTTTTGCTTAAACCTAATCATAAGCTAAATTTCCCTCCTAAACATTTTAACTTAGCTTCCTTAAGAAGTTTCGTCTATGCATTTAACGTTGTATTAAAAGTCATTTCTCTCTCAATACTTGGTGGTCTTTTATCTACCTATTTTGAATTTGAATTTCCCTCTTTGCAAAATTAAATCTTTGTTCTTTTTGATTTTGTTGTTAGTGATTTATTTCCTCTCTTTCTGTTTTTTTTGTTTGTTTTGGATTTGTAGAAAAAAATTGAAATTGATACTTATCTAGGTATTTTTTTTCTTTATTCTATATTTGTTATCTCTTAACTAAAAAAAAAGTTTTTCCATTTCTTAATAGTCGTCTTGGAATGTATTGCACTTTGATAGCATTTTTTGCAATTTTAACCTCAATTTAAAAGACATCAACCACTTTTCTTCATAATTTAACTCTAATTTTCTCTAATATTTGATGGTTGAGATTCCACATGAGAGAATTTTCAATGGAGATATTACAAAACCGACTGCCATGAATGAGAATCACGTCAAGAAACTATAATTGATAAAATTCAATCATGGCTATAACTTGATTCGTGAAGTGCATTACAGTCATCATATATTTCCAAAATCACAAATTGAGATTAAAAGTTGGAGTGTCAGTTATGCTATTAGGGAATATAGACCATAAAATTAGGATTATGCAATGGGACAAGGATGATATTAACAAGGATGGAAAAATATGTACGTGAAGGAAAGGTGATACCAAGAAGTAATATTTGTGATAAAGTTTTTATACTTAGGTTATTTTTAACACATTTTGATGTAAGAATATTCTTTTCAAGTTTCAACGAAGACAGATTCCTTTAGATGTTTCATTTTAAATCAATCGCTTAAACACGTTGGAATATATTTGTCAATGTCTGTGTTTCACATGGTCAATTGCATGTCTAAATTTCAAAAGTTACATCAAGAGAATGGTTTGTAGATATTGATAACTAATGAAGATGATGAAAATACTAATGTAACTTCAAATATCATCTATATAGAAGTATTTCATAATTTATCAGTAAAATGATGTACTTATTTGTTCAAGCGTCGATCTCTCATGATATCACCTTAATATTAATTATGTGATATATAATGATCATGTGAACTATTCAATTATATTTTAGTTATACGGTATAACTTATTTGTTCCTTTGTTCGGTTAGTTGGACCCGTGCATCGCATGGGTCGATGTTCTAGTAATTGTATTAGTGCAAGAAAGTGGAGATATACATTATGATGATCGTTAGAATCAAATATTACAATTGTGAAGAGGAATTAAGCACCTAATGCTACCATAATAGTTAGCTCCAAACCAAAGAGGAAGTTAGCAATATTACATAAATTATGCTAGATTAGCGTGTTGGTTTGTCCGTTTTTTCTATTTCGCTAATGTCACTATATATTATACTATGTTTTTTACTGTACACTTGTGGGTATAAAAAGACATGAAATATTCATGATTACATTTATATTTGAAAACTATTGTAGTTTTATATTAGTTATCTCAACATGTCACTGAGAATCATCAAACCAACAATGGCAAAGATAAGAAAGTTTAATCAATAGGGAACATCTACTTTGGTCTATTCATAGATTATTACATCCCTTCACATGAACAAAGTTCATCATTATATTATTGACATCTCAACTTAGCTAGCACTCCAAAAATCCAACAATCATTTGCAACATTCCAAAAATTTCATATGAAGATTAGGTTCATAAGTAGACAAAGTCTCTTGGGAGTCAAGAGTATATAACTCGATAGTAAGATCTAGTCGCATCATGTCTACGTGAAATTACGTTGAGTTGCATGTGTGTCCCAATTTACCTATTTTTGGTAGTTGAACAAAATATTAGTGAAAGACCAATATACTCAATCCGTTTTGATGAAATTTGCTTATTTGGTCAAATTTTTTCAAAAAGTTTCCACATACTTCAACGGTTAACTGATCATGGAACATTCGATGTCCAATTTATTAAATATCTAAAACATGAGCATCATTATGAACACATTGTATTAAACACAATAATGTAACATGGAACAACTCTAATACTGTTTTCTATTTAGAGAAGCTCTAATACTGTTTAACAAAGTCAAACTCAGTATCACCATTTCAATTGACATCACAATCTCACTGTACATAATAAAGTGGAAGAAGAAAATTAATTAGAAACACACTTAATAATAGAGATTATTAAAAAAATGCATAGTAGAACAAAATAACCTTTATATTTTAAGAAGAAAGTAAAACAATAAGTAAACCTTCGGTCCATGGCGCATGCAACCTACCATCATCTCGCGGGTCTACCACATCCGTTGTCGAAAGGTGGCGTTCATGGTCCCTAATTTTCCTACTCTTTTTTCTTGTTCTCTTCTTTTCTCCCCTTCTTTTCTTTTTGTCCGACGTTTCATGGATATTCCTTTCCCTCTTTGTTTTATGCTTTATTCCGTATGTTGTATCTATAAAGGGGAAATACAAAATAGTGGTTAATAATAAAATTGTAGGAATAATAAGAAGAGACAGGAATTGAAGTAATTTAAATGTCAAACTTCATTTGATGTTGGAAAGTTGCAAGTCATTACCATTCAGATTGAGAATCCTACAATTTGTTAAATAGCAATCTGACTTTCATTATTTTCAGAATTGTAAATCGAAAAGTGAATAGCCGTTCCTTAAACGGAATAATGTATGTATCCTTGACTAATATAATATAACCACAAACACGCTTTTCACATTGATCATATTTTCCATGTTTGTATAATCTGCTTATAAATCAAAAGCAGAGCAAGAAGTTTACTATATTGAAATTGAGATCGGATTCCTTGCAGTAATAATATCGTTACACACAGTTACACGTGATTATCAATCTCAACTATTGATATGAGATCAAACAATTCATATTACACATTTATTAATTAGATATTAACAAACTCAAATGTTGATTTAGATTGTAAAATTTATTTTAAGAATACATTGACAAGGAGGATCAAAATCGTCATCACAAATTATTTTCCACATTCACTAGTTAGAACAATTTTTGATTCATGGTTTCATAATTAAAGACTCGCGTGACAGTCTTTGGGATGATCTTTAACTTCCTTACAACACAGTTTAGTAAAGTGTCAATATCGCCATCACCACCAAGAGGAGAAGAACTCTCGTCCTTGTCGATATATGCTATTTGTAGTACCTCTTCATTGATATTTCTTTGAATAATCCCATTTTAGTTAGGAGCTATGAATGACAGACACATACGCACTTTGATATTAAGCGTGGATTCTACATTGTGGTTAGAAAGGGAACTCATTTATGGGATAAATATAAATTGAATGAAAATTATCTCATATTTGCTGCTAGTAGAAATCGCAGACTCAAATTCACTCCATGAGTTGGGTGCATAAAAAACTTTACCATCTTCAAGTTGCTTATTGATCCTCTGAGCTATAGTGATCTACAAAATGGGGTTGTTAGGTTCCAAAGAAAATGACCAGTCTATGTATTAACCTTTTTGTACAAACATTTTCTAATTGAGAAGATGGAAAACATATTTACCTGTTTGATTTTTTCAGTCCATTATCACCAAGTCTTGAGAAGGCTTTGAAGAGAGGACCTCATGAAAACCAAAGATTCGGATCAAGTATGAAATTTGTGAAAGTTCAATTAGTTTTAAATTGAGGTTTCGCAACCACAATTGTAGCTGCAATGTTATTGGTTTTAGAGGTATTCGCAACTGTAATTGCCGTTACTTTTGTCCACTTTTTACCACAATATAAAGGTTCGCAGCAAACAACACCTGCAATTCAAAACCACCACTCAACAACAAAACTTATTGCAGAACAATTTTATTACACAACAGAAAATCTTCTAGTGACTTTCAACTGTCTCCTAATGCCACACATAAGAAAATGTTTCCCAAAATCATAAAAATTTTCTTGAAGTTATTATGCTCTAAAAATATTTTAATACAGAAGGATCCATCATTTCCTAACAAACAAAGAAAACAACAATTTAACTAATCCCATTCATAAGTCAGAATACCTTTAATTGAATATGACTAATCTGAGATCTAACAGAATTTCACCTCAAGTGTAAGCTTCAATTTGTTGTTTTCAATAGCTTTAAGAGCAGATAATCCAAAATTTGCAACCATAAGACTCTGCTGCAACGAATAGAGAACTTTTCTGAAGTTTTTCATCCTTATCAACAATGTGGTTAAATCAGTGGTTGCTTCCTCAGCTGTTTTCACAAAAAGTTTATCATCTTACATAAACGGTATTGTGTTCCAACTGGATTGCCCTTTATTAATTCTAACTATTGTACCTCCTTTCTCAAATTTGGATGTACTCCTACTTCCCTATATGAATCAAGAAACTTATTATAACAATAAATAAATTAGAATTGTTCCATACATCCGAGCAAATCAAACAAAGAATAATGAATATGATAATCTCGCAACTCCCATAATGAAGCAAATAATTGATGCACCAAATTAGTTAAAAATACAAAATTCATGCATTTCATTAGTTAAAAAGTGCATAATTTATGTACTTCCTTCGTTAAAAGTTACAATAATGGTGTTCAATTAATGAATTGGTGAGCATTTCACTTTCTAAATTACATTCTTTGTAATCAAAATATAAGATTTTCATCGTCTGAATTAACACTACACTCTCATTGTCTTCAAAATAAAAGAGGAATACAAATATTTGTAGAAACATAATAAGAATTGTGTTTAACTAAAAAAATAACCAAATTGCAAGATAGAAAAACATGTCAGAACAGAAAATGAAGAAATAGGAAAGGAAAATAGAATCAAACAAAATGCTTCGGAAATTGCTTCAAACAAATGATGGAGAAGAGGAGTCCCATAAACTTCTCATATCTCTCCTTTTACAATGATAGGCGCTCCTCAACCTTCCTCCGATGTCTCCATTTTCTCATGTATAAATGATTTGTTAGTTTTTTTTTCTTCCTATTTTTCCCTCTCCCATGTGAGCTAATTTTTGAGTAAAAAATGAGTTGTTGTGGATTGCTATTCCTAGGGAAAAAACATGATGAGCTGGTTCACTACTTTTCCCACTTATCCCATAATCTGATGCACCTTAGTGCTGAAGATCAGCCCTCAAAGTATTACACATTTCCAGACTTTGTGATGGAAACGTATTCACTCTGTTTCATGGCTCTGATGCCAAATGTAAATTATTTCTAATCGATTTAAACATGTTAAACAACACATTTAAACCGGTAAGACATTTCTATGTGAGAAAAGAGTTTGTTGCTGCTGCTACAACAGTTTTTTTTTCCCTCACTATTCTAAAACTTAACCTACTCTTCTCTCTTTAAATCGATTAGAAATAATTTACATGTTTCTGTTAGATTATGTGGCTCTAATTCTCCCACTTTTACAAGCCATTGAATTAGTCGCTTATGAGGTAGGTTACTCTTGGATTTAATGTGCCCACAATCTTTGACCAAGAGAAATCATGCTGCTGCATATTCCACACCTCATGCTTATTTCTTTGTTTCTCATAGCATTCCAGCTCCTACTCTGGTGCATTAAGTATGAGATTAAGGCCTATATATATATATATATATATATATATATATATATATAAAAAACACAATAGGTTT
>Ga0209282_1002189_pt1 | contig 11177 bp, 3 predicted proteins | sample Mtrugardesep15_FD_187529 | JGI IMG/M metagenome (GOLD analysis project Ga0209282, IMG submission 187529) | Root nodule microbial communities of legume samples collected from California, USA - M. trunc garden sep15 (SPAdes) (version 2) | ecosystem: Host-associated > Plants > Roots > Nodule...
TAAACCATAACAAAAAAAGAGAATAACATGACAGACCACAAAAAAAAAGAGCATTAAAAAATGCCAGCTCAAAAGAGTAACGTTTACAAAATCTTATCTGTCCAAATTAAAGGCAGATGAAGTTCTGGACTTGAAAACTATCAGCCATAAGCATCTATGGAAGGAAGTCGGAATCGAAAATAAAAACATTACCAAATTGTTTACTAGTTTGATAGCTCTTAAAAATTGTACTTATTATAGGAAGGTAGTGGTAAGATGTACTGTTGAACATAGTTGGTGACAATTTGATAATATGGTGTACCTTCAGTCTTTCGAAGCACATTGTAACAGTCCCTATAGTTGAAAACCACAATTCCTGCTCGCAACCTTCAAAACAGAAAGACATCAAACAATTGCCACCCAATAAGGCAAACAATAAATACAATAAACAAGAAACGCAAGGATAAAGCATAGCAGAACAATTTCTCCCTTAATTGTTATTCAGGCAAGCATGCAAAAATCATCAGCTGATGAAGAATAGACATCATGGTATGCTAAAGAATCACTTGGACAGTATTTGAGACTAGGGACAAAATGCAACTTTCAGTCTAGAGTTTTGTAATTAAAATAAAATAGGCAAATAATTTTACTGTTTACTTCTTGTCCTACTGTTAACATCTTTCTTCAGTGAGACATTTACTTCTTTTCGGCATCTAGACTCAAAACTTCACCTTACCACCCTTAATGAAGCATTGCATATTACATTAGATATCTGAAAATGGTCAATCTTTATTCGATATGCAAAGAGGCTAGTTTCTCTTTTCAACTAATAAATTGTGAATTATGTAATGAACAAATCTTAAGTAAGGCGCCTTAGGTCCTATTACTGTTGTTCGCCAATAAATTACGGACACGTGTACTGTGATTTCCCTCTAACAAGGGAAACCTACGCCGCCCGTGAATGGTGAATCGAAATTTCACATTTCGTGCCGGAATCAAAAAACAGAAACGGTGTCATTTTCTCGCAGAGTCCCAAATTACCACTCCCCCCCCCAACAACTTCCCAGACTGCCACCCAGAACGAAGTCCTCACTTCTGCAAGTCGTCCTCTATCATACGTTTGCTGGTTTAATAGTCAAAGAAATGGTTGGGAACAGAGTGAGTTTTCACACACTTCCTAGTTCTGCAGCATCACGTTTACTTTTTCTTTTCCAACAAGAGTTGGTATTCATTGCAAGTCAGCCAAGTTTAAATTAAATTTTTCATACAATGGTACAAGGAAACGAAGCAGTGATGATTCTGCAAATACAACTTGTGGGGTTTTTTTTTTTAAGATAATACATGACACGTGTCCTTAGTTTATTGGCAAACAGTAATATCAGAACATAAGGAACTGTAATTAAGTTTTGTCGGTATTTAAATAGTTTTCGTTTGTAGCATTTATTACTCTAATTTTCGGATTCTCAATCCTCAAAAATCAAATTCCTTTTTTTCTGTATCGATTCTCCTATTACCAAAAAAAGTAGATAGATGTATTACGATTCATGTATCCCCAAATAATTAATTTCTATCAGTATAACTGTTAAAAATCATGTTGAATCAACAATTTAAGAGCAAGGAAATGGTATAAAGAGTAGTTTACTTCAACAAATCGAATGATGAAACTAAAAACTAAATGAAATAATTATAATACATGTATATAACAATTTGAAGGAATATTTACCTCCTTTTTTGCTTTGCTTTGATTTTATAGCGCAAACATCTCTTGAGAAAAGTAGGCTGCAAGATAAATGAATTCCAAATAGTATCAATCAACATATCTTTTATATTAAAAAAAAGCATAAAATTTTGAAATGTATGCTAATTTCAATTTTTAAGAGCAACTTTCAAATGTAGAAGAGTCGCATAAAAACCGCTTCACATGTTTAATATCAACCAACACTGCTCGGCTCAGTGGAGTAACCTGCCCTAGAACTCGGGCAAACGACCTAGTACTCCCAGGTTCGATTCCCGCAGAGTTCAAAAATGTGTTGGCCAGACTTTACTTGGCCCCGGGCAAGCGGATATTGGTCTTACGTTGTCTGCATAAGGACACGCCCCAAGGATGATTTTGAATCAAAAAAATGTTTAAATAACAAACAAAAAAAATACAATAAATGGATATTATGGAGCTTAATTTCAATTTTTAAGAGCAACTTTCAAATGTAGAAGAATCGCATGAAAACCGCTTCACATGTTTAATATCACCCAAGGCTGCCCTAGGACTCGGGGAAACGACCTAGTAATCCCAGGTTCGATTCCCGCAGAGTTCAAAAATGTGTTGGCCAGACTTTACTTGGCCCCCGGGCAAGCGGATAATAGTCTTACGTTGTCTGAATGGGGACAGCCCCAACAATGATCCCGAAGCAGAAAAATAAGTTTAAATATCAAAAAAATAAGTCAACCATATAGCAAGCTCAGCTGACCAATGTTTCTAATACCTTAATCATAAAATTATCAATTATCAATATTTAAACTACCAAAACGCGAAGAAAAAATAACAAAAAAAACAATAAATGGACATTATGGAGCTTAATTAAAAGTTAAAACAATTCTATACTGATTAGGAAGTAATAATGAAGCAATAGCAATATTATACATTGTGAAGAGAACGACGATAGAGAATATTGTAGAATTCAACAGGTTTGCAATAAATCAAAAGAGTTTCATCAGCTGTAATTTCTTCTTCACCGGAATTATGCACCGGTGAATTTTGCCGGCACATGTTGAATTCTTCAACCTACAAAATCAAACTTCAATTAAACATACATTGTTACACGCAATTGAAGTAATGAGCTCAAACACACTTAGGTTAAATGAATATCAGCTGAAAACAAAGAAATTCATGAGAGAGAGAAAGACTTACAGAGGAGAGAGAAAATTCGAAGAAGCTGTTGTTCTTCGTCGATCTGGCGGAGAAGGGAAGAACATAGCACCGTCAACGTAGTTCATTACACAAGGTATTGGGCCCGATAATAATGGGCCCATCTTAGTTTTTAACTCTTAAGAGGAAAACATGAGGAGGATTGTTATATACACCCCTCTAGTTTACTTTTAACGCAATGTTAATGTCAGTTTTTTATGTCCAAGTTATATCCATGTTCTATAATGGTGCATTTTATAGAACATTTCAAATCTACGTTTTCGATTTTGAGTTAGGAAAATGGTCTCTTTATTATGAGATGGGACCTTTTGATTTTGTGACTGCTTGCGGCCATGAGATTCATATTCTGTTTTGTTTCCGGATCAACCATCAAATTATCTTTCGAGCAACTCTATATTGAAAAGTGGAAATACATCTATAACAAGTAGGGAAAACATACATTTTAGTTACAATGTCAAGACCAAACAACTAACAAAGATTGAGGACATTGTTGTGGCCTGTGGGTGATATTAAAGTATGGCTTCACACTAACAGTCTCGTTTCATTGCCAAGTACTCCACTATAGCTGTGGTTGGTTATAGCCAGCCAAACAAAAGATGAAGTTTTAAGGTGTTAGTTAAATTTATTTATCAAACTTGGAGTTGTAAACACATGATGCGTTTTTCCTTAGTTAATCTAATTATTATTATTGCTCATGCAATTTGACACTACAATTCCGAACTAAATATAGAATGTCTCCAATGGTCCAATGGACTTCTATCCCAAACTAAATACAGCGATAGTTTAGACAATGCAATGAATGTATTTGGTATATAGTTATAGTACACAAAATCGTAGCACTATATGCAAGAGTTCCACAATCTTAATCTCTAGTGTTGTGGTTACAGCCAAAAATGGGAAATAATATAAAATGATAAAAGTACCCATTAAAATAACAGTGAGAAGATTATACACTTAACATTAACTTGTATAATTGTATAGCTTCTATGTTTTTAAGTCGAAAAAATTTATAAATATATCCGTGTTATACCGAGTTTGTAACAAGAAAATTGAAGTACCTCTTAATAATGTAATTTTGTTTAGGCTCTTAATAGCTTTTTTTTTTTTTTTGACAAAAGGCTCTTAATAGCAATTGTTTAGGCTCTTAAATCTTAATGAATTTTTATTTTTTTTGTCAAAAAATATGACAATGGTTTTTTTGATAGAGCACCCTCACAGTCACAACTGTAGACTAAAGTTCTTCAAAAATAGCGAGGCTAAAAGTTAAATATTCAGAGATTGTTTTGTGAAAAATTCTATTTTAATTTTTTAAAAACTTTTTAATTAGAAATAATCGATTATTGAAGTTCCCTTAAAAAAATAGATTATTTTCTCTGCAAAAAATAATAATATTGAAGTTAACAGTTGTGTATATTTTTTTCCTTAAAAAAAATTGTGTATATTTTTTGGAAAAGGTAAAAATGCGTTCTTTTATTTGTGCATACGTATTCTATTTTCATTTTTTAAAATTTGTGTTAATTTTACTCTTTTTTTACAATAATTAATTGTTAATGAGCACATATAATTAATTGTTAATTTTACTTGTTAATGGACACATAACGATAATAGACCTTTGATGTGAGTGATTATATACATTTTTGGTAACAATGAAAATATCAAAAAATTGTTTTTATTATTTTAAAAATACGTCATTTTTAACTAGCATTTCATCTTCTCTCCATCACATTAATTCGCTTAAAAAATTCTCATCAAGGAAAATGGACACATATTTTTTAAAATAAAAACACAATATTTTCATAAAGTAAATGGACCCACGAACTAATTGATCATATCAATTGGAAAAATGAAAGATTTGTATAGATTATATCTCCCACCACTCACCATCACTTTGTGGAAAATCCTTAGAAATCAATATGTTAGATAGTACATGTGACTCAATTGGTGAAATGGTCTCTGTCTAAAAAAAGCATATTTTTTCCCGCCGTACAAAAAAAATAGTTTGTTTCAAATTAACAATAAATTGAGGAATTGGTCATACATAAAATCATAATTATCGAACTTTTCCACATAAAAAGATAATCTTTATCATTACATTTGAAACAAAAGTTATATTGAATATTAAATAATCGAAGTCGATTTACTTTATAAAAAGAGAAAAATAGTTTTTTTTTTGACAAACAAAAAAAAATAGTTTTTTTCATTTTTTTTTAATGCATCATATATATAATTTACTTTAAGAGTTTCACGTCTTATTAAGAAGTTAAAACTAATACGTACTTTAAAAATCTAATCTAAGGAGAAAAATGTTTTCACGAAGTAACCCCACTACATCCACGACCTTGAACAAACTCATTTAGAACCGCAAAAGATGATTATTAGCATTTTTTTAATTTAATTTGATTTTATCATGTTTAAATAATTTAAAAAATGTTTGATTTTGTTTATAGAATTGATTCTACTTGAACTTCTTTCACTCAAAATTCACACTATGATGTTAAAGGGTTCATGTTCCCCGTTTAATTTCTTTTTCTTAATTTATTCATGTTTTGTTCTTTCTTTGAGGCTTTAGGTTCTCTAGTTCTCTAATGTACCAAAAAATAAACAACTTGATTGTCAAAAAAAAAAATTAAACAACTTGTGATTCGTATGCTTAACTATTTTTCTCAGTGGCTGGTCCCATCCCAATCAAACTTACTCGTGTACATGGCATGTGTGTGGGTAGAACATAAAGTTAAGCTATAAAAGTGTGATTGTGAAGCATCTTTTTCTTATTAGAAGAGAGAGAGAGTGTGGGTGGGTGAACTGTGAAGGCATATTGAGGTGTTTACTAATTGGCGAACATCATAAAAGGAGCCCACCTTTGACAATAGTGCTCGTTTAAAATGTTTATATTTTAAATTAAAATCGTGTTATTTGAACAATCATTTTATTATAATTTATAAGATAATTATAGATTTATAAAAATAAATAGGTATTAACATGAAAATCAAAACAATAAAAATATAAAATAAATCATGATGTGAATATGAAGAAAAAAAAGTTATCACAAAAATTATTACAAAATAATTATACAAAAATCATTTCTCTTTAAATCAAGTTAACACATTTTTTTATAAGGAAACACGGGTGACATCAAAGGAACCAAAATAGGGACGAGGGAGTAGTTTATGAGAAATGTTTTATTATAATCTTTCATATTTCTTTTGACAAATTATTTTAATCTTTCATGAAAAACGTGTTCTTTAAAAATTAAGAAAAAAACAAATTAGTCATAGCATAGAAGTGTGTTTATGTTCAAAAGAGTGTTACTAGCTTTCAAGGGGGTCATTGATTTATTCTCTATAGTAATTTTAAAGTTAGAAAAAGGTTGTTGAGAAAATGTGCAATAATTTGGGAGTGAAATATTTAAAATTGAAAATAAAATTCTAAAATTAATTTTGTTTTAGTACACACCATTTCTTTAGACTACTAACTTGATATAAAGTGACTTAATACTTGTATTTTATAACATTCACACAAATTTATGAGGTGTTAGTTCAATGGTAAAAACTCATATTTGTATTCACAAGAAACAAAATTTAAATCACCTCGAGACCAGTTGTAAAATAGTCATTGATATCACTTTAATTAACATAATTCTTGATTTTATTTTTTTTTAAAACAATACCTATATCACATGTGATAAAGAGAAAAGGAGGACATGTATTTGTCGTACTCTAGTATTCGTGACTACTTGTACTACTGTTATTCTTCAAAATTATAATGATGTTTCGATATGTATTACAAAATTTATTATGAAAGAATTTTCTTAGTTTTGCTTTTGTCATAAAACAACACATTTTTTCTTGTTTGTTTTGTACTTTATCCACATATTTTGTGGTTGAAAGCAGTTCCTTTAAAGATAAATTTGTTTGTTTGACATTTGATTCTTAATCGAATTCTAACGAGATAATTTGGTTTGGAGAAAGGTGTTCTCTCCCAATGACCAAATTTGTACAGAAGGTTGTGGATTCAACGAGACAAAGATCATTTTTTCGTTACGTGTGATTTTTACCCTGAAATTGGATGGCGGTTTCTTGTTGGTTAGGCTTTTCAACGACGGTGCAAGGGAATCTATTAGATCATCTTCTTCAGTTTGCGGGTCTACGTGGATTTTCAGAAAGAAAATCGGAAGGTATTTAACATGATATGGCTCTCAGGACTGTGGGTAATTTGGAAATAAAGAAATAGGAGCATATTTTAGTAAAAGGAGGAACTTATTCAATCTTTAGACGAAAAAGTTAAACTTCATGTTTTCTAGTGGTTTAAATCAACATATGAAATGTTTGATTTTGACTACAATTATTAGAGGTTTAATCTGCTTTCTTGTCTAATGGTTGTTACTTAGTTTTTCCTTTTGTTTGGTTTATTCATTCTTGTATTGGATAACGATGTATCTTTATAACTTTTCGATGTCTTCTTAAGCACATCTTGTACCAAAGGTCTTTTCGTTTTATAATATAATTCATTTTAGCCTATTCAAAAAATAATTTTTCACTAAATGAACATTTCATTATCCTATTAGCAAAATGTTTCAAAAAAATTTTTTTATCCTATTAGCAAATTAAAAAACAAAAATTTTGAAAAATGGAAAATATTTTCAAAAACTATATGATTGGTTTTTTATATTATAAAAAAATACTATCTCCATCTATTCTTTTTGTGTCGTTCTAAGATTGTTTGCACATGTCAAGGTAATAAAAAAAAGTTGCTGTTTTAATTTTACTTGTTTATCAATAATATTTTTAACTACTTATTATTTCATTCTAGTTTATTTTTATTGACAATAAATAGTTAAATATATTATTCACAATAGTAATTACTCTTATATTAAATCTAAGAACAACAAATAAATAGGCACATAGTTTTTCAACAAAAACAACAATTATAAAGGAATGGTGGAGTAACACACTACGCTACATAGACACCCATTTTTCTTTTTGTTTTTTAGTCAAATAACTAGTGGTTATGATTTACATATTTTAAATGTAAAAAAATAAAAAAGTCTGAAGTTCGAACTCAGCCCTTACATAATAATACAGTTATACCTCTAAAAAATACTAGATTGACATGTCTTTTTAACGAGTAAATAGGCAATTTTCTCCTTTGAAATTGTAAGTTTCGTCAATTACCCCCTCTGATATTAACAAAACTTTAATTACCTCCCTGAAATTGCATAATGTTAGTCAATTTGCCCCCTCCATCAAAAAAATATGGATTTTTTTTTCCGGTTATGAGCAAATACCCTCTTGATATTTAGCACTTATGTGCAAAATGCCCCCTGAACTTGAAAATTTATATTTTTTTTCCTTGATTCAAAAGATTATTTTTTTTTACAAAAACAAAAGGATATTCATTCATTCAAATCGATAGAGTACATCAAATACAAACATCGCTAAAAACGTAAAGGGTGAATCTGCGAACAAACTCACAACACCCAAGTTAATAGCATACATCGGCAAAATGCCTACAAATAATATGATAAAATCTAAGTTACCGAAATACCCATGCTTCCGGATCTGCAACGTTGACGCTCAAATCATTGGTTGATTTTGTAATTGACTGATGTAGATCTTTCAATAGGAAATAAACGAACACCGAAATAAGACACGAAATCAAACGCCGCACAAGACGACAAACAACACAACGCCGCACTTAGACGACGAAATCACAAAAAAAAACAAAAGGAAAAACTTGATATGTGTGAAAACTACTTATTTAGATTGAAAGAAAAGGGAAAAAAAGATGTAGAGGGGGTGATTCTAGGTCAAAAATAACCTAAAATCACCCCTCCTCGATAAATGAAGGAGAAAGAAAGTTTAGAGATAAGTTAGAGTTTCTCTTACTAGAAAACTAGGGTGAAAAAAAAAATCAAAAGATATTAAAGGCAAACAATTAGCATCTAACATAATGTCTAATTGTTATATATAAAAAGATTACAAAAATTATCAATGTGAAATGCAATTTACATGAAGTAATTAAGCTATCTATGTCCCCTAAGATGCATTGATCTTATTCTACTTGTACAAAGAATCAAATCTACATTGAATATGGATTTATTTCCAATTCCAACAAAGCCTTTAGTAAGTAGCAATACATTTGCTAGCTAATATGCATGAAATAATCATTAACTATTATCATCAAACCATAGTGTTATCAACACTTATAAATTTTAGTGATTGTAACAGAAAACAAAGAATTACAGAATACATAATTTTTTATGTTTCCCTAGTTGGATTACCTCTCTCAATTCTCTTTTCTTAGTATTAATTGTTTAAAAAAAATATATAAATTTTTAAGTTTAGGGGGTATTTTGCACATAAGTGCTAAATTTCAAAGGGGTAATTGCTAATAACTGAAAAAAAATCCAGATTTTTTTGACGGAGGGGGCAAATTGACTAATTTCATGGGGTGATTGAAGTTTTGTTAATGTCAGGGGGATAATTGACAAAACTTACAATTTCAGGAGAAAAAATTGCCTATTTACTCAGAATCTAATTTTTATTGTAAGATATGAGCAATTTGTCTCATGTATAAAAATGTCAATGACTAATTATGCATTATTTTTTGTCAGAGATTCAATTTAGGTGCAAGAAAATTGTGAGAGATCGATTTAACAATATCTTATGAATCGATTTAATTTGCATATACATTTAGTGGTGGGAATTTTTTGAAAAATTGGGACGATCTAGTGATAAATAATTAAGTGCATGTTTGGTTACATTTCTAGAGATGTATAATTGATTTAGACATATTTAGTTGCTTTTGAGTATAATTGATTTTACCTAAAGGTTTTATTATAGAATTGATTTTTACACACAAGTTTATAGTTTTATTTTTTTTGGTACAACACACAAGCTTATAGTTAAATTCACTTTTACATAAATGTATCAACCCACAAATCACTTTACATTCAACTAACTTTTAGTCGTAATAAATTTTACTTAATCAATTCACTCAAAATCATTTATTTTTTTCTTTTATTTCTTTCACAAATATTTTATGTTTTTTATTAGTTAATAGTGTGCGACGAGTTTGTCTATTCTTTTTTTGTTACCATTATATTAATACGAAGTTTTCACCGCCACTTAGTAGTGACTAGTCAAAAAATTTGTAGAATACATAAGGTGGGTTCTCCTCTTTCAATCAATTTTTTTATACGCATAAGTAAGTAATCAAATCTCTAATTACATGCTTAAGGAACCCAAATATTTTACCACTTGAATCAATCTTTTGCTGGTTTGTTTGTCTATTTTCTGTTGTAGTTATTTGTATTAATTTAACGTATTTTGTTGTACTATTGATTAATTATTTTGGGACACAGATAAAAGTAAAACAGTACAATTATTTGTAGCAAGGACAAATTTGAAGAACAAAATGTGATAGCAAATTCTGATATCCTTTTTAGTTTGATAAATGTTACTCACACAAATCTTTTTCCCATAAATATATGTATGATTAATTACATATAGTTTTTTTTTAAGAGATTAATTACATATAGTTGTGGTTAATCGTATCATGTATTCTTTTATATTGATTTTTTGACACAGCACTATTTATTTTATTTTTAATGCAGTTTTTATATGGGTTATTGACGTGCAAATGCTTAGTTAATTTAGTTCATTACATAGTTGATAAATTACAACATCTTGTTATACTCAATGGGTTAAAGGATGCTGCAATGACAAGTACAGCAAGGGCGAGAATATCTTTGGCAGGGCTTATTGGTATTCCACCTAATGACTAAATTTTATCCTTTTTATGTAGCTTCAGATTCTGGCTTAGAGGGTGAAGGAGCATTGTAGATAGTTTTCTGTATGTAACTAGGTAAAGAAAAAGAAAACGTAGCTGAAAAACTATAGTAAAATAGTATGAATCTACATAAATTTGGTTTGAGTTAGTACATATGAAATGTTACAATTTCGATTTAACTTTCAGCCATGCTTCACTGACTACAAAAGTCCTAAAGCTTTTCAATATGTAAGTAGCAGTAGTGGCTTGGTTGGAGCATTTTCTTGAGCATCATCCAGTTAAATAATACTGGAAAGTTTACTGTGTATCTCAGAAGTTTGTTACAATTTCGATTTAATTTTCAGCCATGCTTCACTCACTACAAAAGTCCTAAAGCTTTTCAATATGTAAGTAGCAGTAGTGGCTTGGTTGGAGCATTTTCTTGAGCATCATCCAGTTAAATAATACTGGAAAGTTTACTGTGTATCTCAGAAGTTTGTTACAA
>Ga0209282_1002191_pt1 | contig 11175 bp, 6 predicted proteins | sample Mtrugardesep15_FD_187529 | JGI IMG/M metagenome (GOLD analysis project Ga0209282, IMG submission 187529) | Root nodule microbial communities of legume samples collected from California, USA - M. trunc garden sep15 (SPAdes) (version 2) | ecosystem: Host-associated > Plants > Roots > Nodule...
ATTATATGGAAAGTTTTTTTTTTATATGAATAAGCTTGAGAAGCTCATTTTTTTAAACTCATTTTTCGGTCCAATCCTTTCATAAATATTTTGCTTAAAGGCACGTCTTCTATTACTTTAAATAATCTTACATAATACTTTATTCTGAAATTTTATTACTCCAATTATATTTCAAAAAAAAGTAACTTGCTAACTAAATGCGTAATCTTGATTTATTTATTGGAAGTATAGCGCGAACAAAAATCAATTTTGAATTTGAGATTTTTCTATCAAAATCTTTGTCTCTGCCTATTATAAAGAGTAGATTTAAATTGAACGAGCTGTATCATTCCTAATGATATTTCACTTGAGATTTTTAGGACTCTTCTCGTTAATTTACGCAGTCTAAATATGATCTCTTGGGAACAATACAGATACTTATTAATACTAACATTAATTAACATTAGTTCAAAACTCTAGTATAAGATTGATATTATTTGAATAAACTCTAATATTTATAAGATTTTTTCTAACAAATTTTAATATTCATGTCTAGGCAATCCTCACCAAAAAACGGAATAAACTATTTTCGGTTTCCAAATTAGATAATAATTGTGTTGAAAAAACTGTTCTTTATAGTATTTTGCAATATTGTGTTAGAGACTTCTTCTCAATTAAATTTCAAAATTAATATATTAATTCTGTAAACACTGTTTGGGCTACCTGTACTGAATTAATCATATATTATTGGAAAGATAAATGCTAAAAGAGGACAACCTACAGGATAGTCTAGTATGAAATTTAAAAATTATGGCCACTTCAGAATATACATAAACACGTTAAGCAGATCTATTTTTCTAATAAGTTCTCGAGTGTTTCGGCACGTTAATGGTTATTTATTTAGTTGTATTTCGCTAGTCTATCCCAGATTCACACTAAGGTCTAAAAACGTTAATATTTTTTTTTAGTAATCACATTAAGAACTTAATATAATAGTAGATTTTTTCTTTGTAGTCCTTTTTATTTTATTGAAGTCCAAAAGTCGCTAGCATATGTTAAAAAAGAGGTTAGAATAAATTTTTATTAAATGATAAATCAATGTCAAACAAATTCTAACAGAAAATCACTATTACTCTTCAAAAATAAAGAGTTGTGTTCGATTTAATGTGAAGTCCAGTTTATGAATTAGAGCATAATACTTTACATTTCTTTTTAATTAACCAGTAATTAAGTAACTTTTAATAACTTTTAATTAAGTAACTTTAAGTAAACTTTTAATTAACCAGTAACTTTTTAATTACCCTCATAAAGAATAATTAAGTATATTCCAATTAAAGAAAACGAATTGAATAAGGCGAATTAGGATTTTTCAGTTTCTGGGTAATATTTTCATGTTATTTGTACAAACATATTTAATTTCTTAAATGTTTCTTGTATCCTAAAACTGAAATCAACATTCGAGTTTTCAGTGAACGTTTTACATCTAAATTTATTTTTTTTGAGTGAGCTTTGAATATTGCTAAAATTAACTTTATTCTTTATGGTTATTTACTAAGGCTTAGGCTTTACATAGGATTCTAGCTATTTTCTTCATTCAAAATCTCTTCCTATCTACTAAGAAAACTCATTTTAATGTCATTTCTTACAATTTCAACTTGTTGCTAAATAAATCTAATTTTAAGAATTATATTCCTTTATCTTGAAAAGGAATATAGTATATAATTCATAAGAAATTTTATCGTTTCTTTAAGAGAAGTTATATGTAACAATCCTAACATCCTAATATTACATTTCTTTTAATCTAAAATAATTTTTATTTGGGAATACTTTTAAGTTGGCAAATATTATTTATTTGTGATTTTGTCTATTCTGTCACCCAACTTAGTTTAAATTTTCTCAAAATTATTTTTATTGGCATTTATTCAACAGCTATATATTTGGCAAAAATCTTCATATTTGTGAGATGATCCCGTAACTTAGGTGATTTAAAGTAGATAACTCTCTTTAAAATGTAAATCCATCCTGCAAAAGGTTTAATGAAAAGGTTTAAATTCTAATAATTCCTGTAATTTCTAGATTATAAATAATTTCTAATACATTATTATTAGTATAATTCAGACCCAGGAAAATTAAACCAATTCAAACCCGAATCGTGCTATTGTTTCATTTTTCTCCTATTTTTCTATTTCGACAAATGCCTCTAACAGATCATCCAATTTTTTTTCTCTTTTCTCTGGCCCGAGTTTGTTATTCTAATTCACTTAAAGAAATCATTAATTTGGATCCAATTGTGTTATAGCCCTATCGTTCAGACTGAGGCAAAATTCACTGTTTCTCTATGTTTGAATTATTTTTATGGATTTCGGTCAGACAATGGATGTAAAAGTAACATCTAGAATAATCACACATTTTTATAGGAAAAAGTTTGAAGGGTTGAACAGTATGACATAATCGCGCTTCATCAAATTATTTGATATTATTTCAAATCAGTTTTTCCCCATTGATCTATTTCATTGAACTAGTCAATATGTTTATTTTGATTCGTCACTCACTAGGATTTTTGTTTTTGATCAAAAATTTGTATTTCACAATTGAAATTCTTCTTAAATATTTTAGTACAACAATTTTAAATGCCTTCTGGATTCAAGATTAAGTATACAATCAATAATTTTCATAATATTAATTTCATAAATTTATTTTCTTATTCAAGAAAATATTTTTCCTTCACGAACTTGGCTTTAAGAGAATAATGAAACTTGCAACACTTTTGGAAGTTAATTACCGTTTTTTTTAAGCAAAATAGAAATTCATATTTTTCTGAGTTTTATGATAAATTAGGAAAAATACAAAACATAACTAGTTATGCTATAAGCAACTTTTCCTTTAATTTTTTCCCCCTTAAAATTCAACACTATTATTTTACATATCAAGTTGAAGTTTTGTAATTTAAGGCAACGAAATTGTTTAATTCTTAGGAATAATAGGGATTTCTTCAAGTTAATAATTAAGGTTATAAGGTTTTCAATTCTCGTTATTTTTGGATTTAACTTTCAGTACTAAAGCACTCCTAACAAATGAGACAAAAAATAATAATTTTAGTAGCTTCAATTAATAGAACATTAACAACATTAAATATTTAAGTGTTTACTAATAAATTTTACCAATAGTTTATAAATATTTAAAGTATTTTCAATGGATTCTAGTATTCCTCGCAGAAATGCACCCCAAATTTCTAGGTGTATTCTTAATTTTTTTTTAAATCCTTTAATTTTTCTTTATGAGATTAATATTAATTTTGTTATTCCAAATCTAAATCTAACTCACAAATTACTATACGCGCCCCATCTGTTTTTCTCCTCTATAAAAATACGATTGAGCTTAACTTGTCTTTATTTCGCTATTGCGCAATTACCATGTTACTTTGTGGTTAAATTGTTATTAGAAAAGGCTAGAAAAGGTAACTCAGTCTAATAAAGTTTAATTAAAAAAAAAGAATGATCCGCGTATAAACAACAGATGAAGATAGGCAATGTCTTAGTCTATCATAATCTCAAACCAGTTGTATCTAAAATGTCTAGGTAACCTTTCTGGGCCAATTTTTCCGAGTTCGATAATTAAAATATTTAAAAAGACATCTAACAAAATTAACTTGACTATTAATGTTGTTATCTTTTCTACAAATACACTCAATTAATTCCCTATACTTATTAACTATCCTATCATTACTAGTATGACTACCCAAAGCTCAAAAATGCTCTCAAAACAGCTATGTTTGCTTTACAATAAACGCCTTAACTTAACAATAAATATATAACACTCCTTCTTAAATAATAAACTCATTACATAATAGTGGAAATAGATACATTTTCTTATTGAAATGCTTTGAAAATCTATTATGGAATTTTTCTTTAAAAAAAAAGTTCACTTTAATTTAAATCTAAATCATCTTATCCAATCTTTGAGTTTCTTTTACATAAATAGTGAGCAAAAAAATCACAAAAGTAGAATTTGTATTGAATTCCAACATTTTATAAATATTTTTAACACTGTTTAATTTCATTGTAGTCTAAATTATTATTTTAAAGTTATACATTTTACATTATTTATCTCTTTTAGATGGGGATGGTTATTTTAATAGGGTTTAGGCCGGTCTCTGGGTTATTTTTAAAAAAAAGGTTATTTCAAAAACTGTGAAAAAGCTGTCGTATTATTTGGAATATTCTGATAATCATAAAACGGCTCTACTAAGCACACATGTAAAATTTATAAGAATAATTTAAGTATTGGGTTGCTAATGGTTTATAAACTTTTTGTAAATGTCCCATATTATATAAGTTCAAAGAAAAGACAGAATATCTTGAGTTAGGTAGTCATGTGAATATAATTTTTTTAAATACTGTTTTCTGGTAATAAAATGTATTTTACTTATTTCCTAGAAATTTAATGGATTTTTCTTAGCAAGAAAACTTAAAATTTTTTTTTAAATTCAAATTTTTTTTTTTAAATTTATTTTTAATGTAATTTTTCTTATGATCATTTATTTCAATTAAGCTCAAGATTTTCATTTTTTAAAAGAAAAACTTTCTTGTCTTTGCATTAAACTGAATTATTGTTTTAATACAAATGATATTGGAAATGTTTGTTTTGTTGTTTTTGCAACAACTCCGTAATTATTTTAGGAAGATTTTTATTATTTAGTCGAAATCCTAAAATTATGACCTTTATTTTTGTAAAGATAGGGAACCAAAAAAGAGGCAAAAGTATACTTGTATTGAATTGAAGATCCAAAAAAAATGTCTCTTTCAAAGTAAAGTTAAGACACAATTAAAGGATTTTTATAAGCAAATTATACTGTTCTCAAGAAATTCAGGGTTAAAATATTTCCAATCAATTAGACATTAACAATAATTTTATCTTAAAGCTTTCCTACGATAGAGTTATTTCTTTAATTCTATCTCTTTCTCAGAAAAATATATTTTTAAACTTGTCTAATATTTTGAATTAAAATCTGTCAATATTCGTTTTATTAGCATTTTATTTCTCCTCCTCTATTTCTCCCATACTAGTAATGACTTGACGATTGGTTTAGGCCTGTTTCTGGGTTGAATTTTGGAAAATACATCGATATAGCTGTAGATTGAGAAGGAATTTTTTTTGTAAATTTATTATTGGGGTTGCTACACTATAATTTATAAAATGGTTCTACATAATTTTAATATTGTAATTTTTTCTGTGAAAGAATAATTCAAATATTTCATCCTTTAATAGTATATGAATTTTTCTGTAAATTCTAGATACTTATTTCAGAATTTTTAGACAAGAAAAAAATATTTTGGTGTAAATAGCTATCTGGTTTTATTTTCTAGAATATTATGTTTCTTGGTAAGATACCTGATTTATTTTTTTTCAAAAAAAAATCAGAAAGTCAACACTAGAATTTTTATTTTCAAAATAGCTTAAACTACTAGCCTTTCTTTAATTTTATTTCTGCTAATAAAATTTTTTTAGCTAAATGTATTGCTAATAATCACAATTTTCTACTAAGTATATAGCAGGCAGCCAGGGGTCTAGGCCAAACATAGGATTCGACATGCATATGGACAAACACTAATAATATATTCAACCTAATAGGCTAACACGTTCAGATACAGTGAGCCCAAAATATCTAATCATTTTCTATTGCATTTTACTCTTACTAAAATGCAAAATAAATTGCCCCGCGTTTTCCTAAGTTAGTCCAAAGAAATTTAAAAAAAAAATAGCAATTCTCGATTCTTAATTTTAGAAAACAATATTTGGTTAACAAAAGAACAATCATTTGAACTCGAAATACAGATAAAGGGAAGTTTAAAAAAAGGGTAAACTTAAATACAAATACATTCATCTAATTAGATTAACTATTTCAAATTCAGATAACACAATTGGCTATCTGGCAATGCTATTCAAATAATGCTTTGGCAACATCACAAGGAACATTGGTAATCTCAGATGGTAAAGTTCTGGTTAAGTTTAATAAATAAATGAATAAAATCTAATTTCCTTTTTTTCATATCAATGTGGACCATTGGGATTGCAAATCAAACTGAATTGGAACTTTATGCTTTTGGCCTTGGCTATACAGATGAATTTTTTAAATTAAATTTATCTCATTAATTTTATATTTACACTTATGCTTTACCTTAATAATTTCCCTAAATCCTCATTATCAATTTAAATGTTCCCATTAGGACATAAAATTTCTTTGGTACTACAAATAACTTTCAAAAAAATTAGATATTAGCCTCATCAGAGAAAATATCTTTATTTTTAAAGGTTACTTTTAGTACCTAGCAAATTTTATCTCAGAATTAAGCTATGGACTTATAACTGCTCTAAATCTGCATAAATGCGATGGAAAAACTGGAGAAAATCCTTATTTTCCATAATACTCATGCACAAATTTACAGCAATTATCTTTCCTACCAACCCTCACATATATAAAATCCACCCTTAAAACAATCACAACATTATTTTAATATACTTAGGTATGACCATGTTTATTTTTTTATATTTTAAATTACTCCCCATTATAAATAGTTGTTTGACCAGGGACGGTCAAAAATAAGGAAGAGAGTGGATTAAGTGGCTTAGGCTAATAAATGGGTTTATTTTATTTAATTTTACATGTTTAATTATTTTATCCTATGCATTGTTTAAGTTATCCATTCAGATTATTTTACATACATTTGATTTATTCATTCCCTTTCCTTTTATATACAGTTAATTTTATTTTAAATTATCCCCACATTAAATATTGTATACTCAACCACTTATTTCATTGTAATTTACAATTATGAATACCTACCACATAATGCTCGATTCCAACTCAGGGTGACGAGTAACCAACCGCCTGGGCAATTTAAGGAACATTTAAATTCTTATGGGATAGAAAACTATCAGTAATTTTAAGAAATCAACTAAATAAAACATGGTATCTCAAATAACAGCTTAGACAACTCTTTCCATAAAACAAATTAAAGATATGAATAAGAATGATGGCTTCGGCTAAATTCAGAACAAAAATGTACCCAACGGGTCAACTATGCGCTATGAAACAAAGTGACCTGAAAGGACCACTTACAGGCTTTGGCCATTATGCAGTATGTGAAGAGGCTTCGGCAGTCTTCAAATTAAGTACGTGATAATGTAAATGGAAAGAGTTATCTCAAAAAAAAAGTCTATACTTAAAAAAAAATGCCATGTTTTATTCAGATGATATGAGAAGAGGCATCCTAACTTTTAAAGACGACCAGGGACGGTCTAGGTGGGCAAGGGAGGTGTAAGGTATATCCGTTGATTTCCTAAGCAATGGTGATCTTTTGGGCGAGCATTATGCATTAATGGATTTTCCCAACCATTACACTTTAATTATTATTTATCGCTATTTCCTGTATCACCTCCCATTCACATGCTTATGTTTATATATTGTTTATTGCTTCACCGATAAATCAGTTCCCAGTTAGTCAGTCTTTAATATGTGCCCCAAAGAGGAAGCACACCGGTGTGGCTTGGTAAAGGTGATAGCTAGGGTCTGGCCAACCCAATAGTTATCCTTAGGGAATATAATGGTAATAAGTGCCTAGGTTTGGTTTTAGAATGGACCCAGCATGATTCCACTTCACTGGTAGCACCGGATGCCGAAGTGATGCTTTGGCGATCCTGAGGCTCTTGGGCAGAAAATGGATTGAAAGAATATGGGGAATATGGGCAGTCAGCAAATGGAAAAACAACAAATGGAAATGGATTCCTAGAATATGCTCTTGGGCTTAATATGGATATGGCACGTGAATTGGATGAATAACAACATGAAGAATATGGTATGGAACAACCAGAAAAATGGACAACAAAACAACATGGAAATGGATTAATGGAAAATGCTCTTGGGCAGAAAATGGACATGGCACATGGAATGGAAATTTTGGTACAAAAGAATGGAACATGAAAATGGCAGAGCAAGTTTAAAAGTTTAAAAAAAATGGGGAAACTGGAACTCGCACGCGCAGATAAAATGTTTAAAAAAAAGAGAGAAAAGACCATGCATGGCAGATAAAAAAAAATATTTTAGGGCAAAATTAGTAGAAAATAATATTATAGCATAAGACCCCGGGGCAGCAGAAATAATGGGCAGATTAAAAATAATATATAGAGAAATTTCATGATGTAAGACCATGGCATTCAATAGGCTTAGGCCATTTAATAGAAAAAAGCCCTTTAAAAAGGCTAGTATAAATAGAAAAGCCCTAATAAAAACAATTATTAATTTTGGAAGCCCGTATAGTGAAATTTCGAGGCAATTTGATTTTATTTAAAATAAAAACTCCTTAGGGAACAAAATGGATTTTAATAAGTACTTTTTAGACCCTCCTAACCTCAAAAAAATTATTATACACATTAGAAAATGTGATTCAAGTACATAAAAAAAATTAAAATAGGTATTTTTAGTAACCCCAAAAAATTATTAGAGTTGGAAATTAAGAAATGGGAAATGTTTAAGTTGTAAGACTTATATTTATTAGTATATTTTATTGTGAAACTTGGCAAAAAAATAAAGCGCATAAAAAAAAAGAGAGTAGATATTGAACATAAAAATAAATTGATCAATATTAAACGGCTCATTTAAAATTAAATCTAAATCCTTGGGGATAAGAAGGAAACTAATATATTTTTTTAATATTATTTTATTTATTTTTATTTTATTTTCAATAAATTCATCATTTTTTTGCCTAAGCACATATGTATTTTTATTTTGAAATTCTTTTTTAGTTCTGAAAACAAGCTATCATTTTTATTTTTGTTAAAAAAAAGTCTCATTTATACTAATAGGAAAATTTAGCATATTTGTTTGCCTAGGCATTGTAATTTTTTTTTCAATTTCCAGAATACTTAGGAGTTTAATTTCTTTTCTCTGAGAAACTAAAAAAAAAAATTTTTTTTTGTTTTTACAATAAGAAAAAAAATCATTTAGAACAAAGTTCATTTTTTATTTTTATTAAAAAAAAATGTTTAATCGGAAGTTATAACTTCCTGAGATTTTTGTTTTACTTTCAACTTTACAAAAAGAAAAGTTCTTCATTGTGACTCATTTTTCAAATATTAATTTTTTTTTTCAATAAGTGTTTATTAGTGCTTTGTTTCGAAATTCATTTAAGGCTTAGGCTATTTCTGAGTATAATTTATTTTTTTTCATATTCTTGGGAATTTTTATTTGGGAATTTTTATTTAAAAATTTCATTCATGATTAGCAAAAACAGTAGAATTTTTAGCTAATACGTCTATTGTTTCAAAAAAAAAATTTTTTTTTGTTATCTAGTTTTTTTGCTGTATGCCTAGACAAATATTCTCTATTGCCTAGGCAGTTCTGGTTTCAATTTACATTAATTATAAGTGTGACGAAATTTGGATTTTCGATACTCTAAGATTTTTTTTCGCTTTTCCGAAAGATCTCTATTATTAACTGTTCCAATCTGAAAAAGGGATGATTAAATACTGTGAAAATAAAGGGAAGTCTAAGCACAGGAAGAAATTTTTGGGGCCTATAAAAATAAATGAGAAGGGTCAAAAATAGTAAGCAATTTTTTTAGCAAGCAATTTTTTTTCCCTTTTAACAATATAATTTTGTGAGAAATGTCTAGTTTTTTTTAAAAAAAAGATTTATAGATATTTACTATTTATGGGGAATGTTTTATTTTTTATTTTACCTATGCCTAGGCTATTTTAATGGTTTTTATAGATTTTTCTCCTTTTATAGATTTCTCTCATTTTTACTGTTTATTTAATTTTTTTAGAGTAAACAGGCGAGATTTTATATGTACATTATTTTTGACCAACTTGATTGATCTATTTGTTTAAATGTTTTTATTTAATTTTAACAGATTCAAATTCTACTTCGGCAATAAACTGGATAATAATATTTTAACATAAAATCTTGTCATAATAAACTACTAAATAATTTTAAGAGTTGTACTTTAATGTATTTTGTATTTTCAAAACATTGTGGGATTTTCTTTTATTCTAACATAAAATTAAATTTTGTATGTCTTTTAATTTTTGATCTATTCCTTATCTTCATTGTTTAGGCAGTCATCAGTAATTTTACTATTTGTATTTACAATGAAAATTTCCTTTATTTTCAAAAAAAAAAACACTTTTTAATATGTACTTTTCTATCTCCTTTTGTTAAAAAAAATCGACATTTAAATTAACGGGAAAATGATAATTTAAAAAAAAAAAACAATATTTTATTGTATTTAGCATATTCCTAAGTATATTCTTCAAGTTTCAATAGATTTTAAGATTTTTGACATAGTTTTTATTGGGGAGATCAATAGAAAGGGAAAAATAAAGCGCACTAACAAAAATAAACAACATAAAAAGAAAGGTAAAAATTGATTCAGTTTTAAGAGCGCTGTTATAAGTAAAAACAAATCTTTAGGGATAAAAATGGGAAAAATTTTCTTTTTAATTGTATTTACATATATACAAGTTTTTTTTTCTCTTAATTTTCTCATTTCGTTTGTTATATGTACCTGTAATTCGTATATAATTTTTTTATATTCTTTTAGTAATTTTGGTAAAATTTCAACTTTCTAAAAGTTATCCTTATATTTCTTTCAAAGAAAATTTAAATTTTTTTACATAAATAAATTTTTAATTTTAGGTTTATTTTACGAGTTATGGAAATTTTAAGGAAACGTTTTAATTTCAAATCTTATGAATGATTGTATTTATGCCAAATTTCGTTTTAATTTGTCTATGTATCAATTTTTTTTTATCTTTCTCAATTTTAATTCTGCTTTTAATATTTAGTAGAAAACCACAATCTCATTACACTATTTCTAACAATTTCTCATGTATGACAAAAAGAATGATTTAATAATTCATCTTCCCAATTTTTTTTTCACCAGGTATACAAAGTTTTCTTTTTCAAATGATTATCTAAAAGGCCTAGGCTATTACAAAGTGAGACTTCTCATAATAATTCTTTAAATTTCAAGAAAATTAGGGTTTTTGGTATTTAATTATTTTAGGCATTTTTTTTGGATCGACAATTTTTTCCCTCTTTTCTATAGTCGTACCTAATCTTTAAAGAGAGTAATTTTGTGAAAAATAAGTATAGTTAAATCAAAAGATATTTGTATTAGTAATTGGTGTATTTTT
>Ga0209282_1002193_pt1 | contig 11170 bp, 11 predicted proteins | sample Mtrugardesep15_FD_187529 | JGI IMG/M metagenome (GOLD analysis project Ga0209282, IMG submission 187529) | Root nodule microbial communities of legume samples collected from California, USA - M. trunc garden sep15 (SPAdes) (version 2) | ecosystem: Host-associated > Plants > Roots > Nodule...
TTGGTTACGAGAAGAGATTGGGACTTTGGGTAGAATTAGGCGGGAGACTTATTCTTGTAACCCATTGATATCTCTTTTTGTAAAGTTACTCATCATTATAGTGGAACGGAGGGATGTTCTCTCCCCAGACTAGGTCAGTTTTGGACTGAACTGGGTAAACAAATTCTTTTATGTTCTCTCTTCTTCTCTCTCGTTGTTTTCTACTTTTGCTTGTGTTTAATTGTTATCCACTTTGATATTGGTTGCTTGATTAACTTGATCCAAACATCAAGTTGTTATTGGTGTGTTTTTCATCGAATTCACAACAATAATCAAGTAAAAAGATGAACTAATTAGACATTTCATGACGCGCATAACAACATACTTTATAGTATTTGGTTAAGTCTGAACTTGGGTGAAATTTAATGTTTGTGATGGTACTTAAATGGTTTGGTCCAACTATCTAATGGGTCATCCAGTACCAAAGTCCATCAAGAGCAAGATAAGAAGGCCCAATAACAGGTTGAGACAAGGTATATTGAGATGGCCACCTCGATAGAACTACGTAAAAAAAAAATCCTTAATCACTTCGTCAGAAGAAAAATTACATCAAAACAATGTGCAAGACATGCTAACAACCTAAACGACCACCTCGTTCAACCTTGTATATTATCAACACATCGCCTACTCGCTCCACTGCCTCAAAGCATGACCAATTTTTTGGCATCTCTTTACATCGCAAAGAGTGTACAATTTATTTCTAGGCTATTTAGTTGGCATGTGTTTAGTCTCTTTAAAAAATATTAAAATAATCGTTTTTTTATTCGAAAGGAATCATCAAAGGAGCAAATTACTGATTGAAGAAAATTAAAGGTGTGGTGGTGGCTCAAAATTAAGTTCTCAAACTTTGTCTGAATTGAATAAGTTACTTTGACTTCTTTAAGGAGAAGTTAAAAAAAATTATTTAAAAAAAGTCTAGCTTAACACATATTTAATTTAACGTAGGCCAAGACATAAGTTCGTGTGTGTCGTCTACCTATTCTACCACTGACCGCAAATATTTAATCATATCGATATATGTTGAGCTCTTAAAATCAACCACTTTGTATGACTACGTTATCACAAGCTTGATAAACAAGAAAGCTAAAAAGACTAACATATACACACAAGCTTAATGAAAACCAAGTAATTTGAAAAATAAAACTAAGGTCACTTTCATCATCAAAAGGAAAGGATCCCCACCCCACACGAAACCACAAATCAACATTCACCATCCTAAGGACAACGGCACCGCTCCATCTTTCTATTCCAAAATTCCACACCAAAATTATTCTCTCATTTGTCAACCTCTCACAACTAGGGGATAAGGCCCCTCCCTCATGATAATCTTCCACTTACCTCACCAATTACTACCATCCACTGAATTAATGTCAAATTCACCTAATTTTTGTCACTCTTTTTCATAAGTTAATTTCATTTTTCTTTCTAAATACTCTATCCATCCTAAGATATAAGCAAAACTTAGTTAATTTTAGGACAGAAGGAATATATATTCTCTGGATGAGATAATTTTGTTTGAAGTATGATCAAATATTAAACATATATTAAACATGAGGACTTTTTACTAAAAATTATAAATATAGACAAAATAATTATAAAAATTACAAGTCTCTCACATGAAAATTATAATGTAAAATATAGACAAGTTCTATGTGGATCATCTTAATATGTAATCCACCATAAATCAATGTATAAGAATCGTTTGAAACACTAACTACAATTAAGATTGACCTAGAGTAAAAACTTTTGTACAAAATTGAAGACCATTGCTCAATCAATTTGATAAGAGACACACTTCCATCTCTAAATCATTCAAAATGTTCACCACATGGTTCACACAAGGTCTACATTTCCTTGAATTACCAACACAAGCTGAAGCAACTTTTGCTAATCTAACAATAGCCTTCATATTAGAAGGAATAATCAACCTAGGATCTAAAACTTCACTAATTCTCATATCCTTAATCAAAGGCAAAGCCCATTTCACTAATAATCCACCCTCACATCCTCTTCCACTTAAAAGCTCCAACAAAATCACCCCTAACCCATAAACATCACTTTCCTTACAAACACCACCACCCCTAATTCCTTCACTCCAATATTCATCATCCACATAACCAACTAAGCCTCTCTTTTCTACACCCCCAAAAAAACTAAGTCCATAATCAGAAATTTTAGCACAAAAATTAACATCAATAAGAACATTAGAAGATTTAATACAACCATGTACAATATTTGGTGCTACCACTTCATGAAGATATTGTAGCCCTTTAGCTACTCCAGCTGCAATCTTAAACCTTTTATTCCAATCCAAAAGTGAAGAAGAACCACCATCATGATTTACATGCAAGTAAAATTCCAAATTCGCCATTCGAACAAATTCCATCAATATAACTCTTTCCCCTGATAATGAGAGAATATGAATTACATCGAGGTATACATCATACATCATACATAAGACTTATATAGTCAATGAGAACCGAGAAGAACAACTAACTAGTATAACTAGGGTTTATATGGAATACCTGGTGCTTCTGAGAATCCTATTATGGGAACAACGTTAGGGTGTTGAGCTAAAGAGAGCCATTTCATCATTGATGAGAAACCAAATCCAGCGTTGCTTAACACAAGAACAGAATGAATGCGTTTCACAGCTACAAGCTCTTCATTTTCGAGTTTTCCTGCATAAACTGTTCCTAAACGACCTTTTCCAATGATTCTTCTATGGTTGAAGCCATTTGTAGCAACATCAATAACTGTTAAAGGGTATGCACGAGCACTTTGTTTCAGTGGAAGTGTTTCTTCTGATTCAACTGGTTTCTTCTTGCAAGCAAAAAAGAGGAAAATACCAAGAATTATGAGAGATATTGATAGAATTGCCATGACTATGTCATAAGCAATATGTTCCCCAAGGTTCATTTTTATTTGTAATATTTTCAAAAGAAATGAATGAGAAAAAGGTGGAAGATATTTGGAAACTGAGCTATGCTATATACATGTGACTTTGTTGATGGTAAGTTAAAACTTGAAAGAGAAAAAAGAGTGCTTATGTTTGACAAAAGGGTGTAGATTGGTGAGATTAGTTGTGTTAGGTTCATTGTTGGCAGCTCAGACTATGTTTTTATACTAGGATGTCTTAAGGTGACATGCAAGACTTTTGATATCCATTTGTTGATTGACAAATAACCAATCTTTTTTAAATCACCTCATATGGGAAGACATAATATCTCGTATAAATAAGATCAATATTTAAAAATGAAATGAGAGATGCGAGATCTTGGAGTATGATTCAATCGGTTCAACTCCGATTGAATTAAATGACAAATAAATAAATAATTAAATAAATAGGTTTTTTTTGAGGGAATTAAATAAATAGGTTGAGTAAACAATGAATCATAGTTGAATAGATTCAATCATATTAGAGTATATTTGGAATCAAATAAAAAAAACCATCAAATTCTAATTCAATCATTTAAATGGATCCTTTTATTTTTGGCTTAATAGCAGTTTTAACCGCCTAACTTTTTCAAAGTTGCGACTTTGGCCTCCTAAGAAAAAAAAACAACAAAATTGCCCCCTAAGTTTTGCACATGTGACAGTTTTAGCCCCAAAAGTCAATTTTGACTCGGTCTACGTTGACGTGGCACCCTAAGTGAAGTGCCACGTGTTATTTTTATTTTATTTTTTTTGCCTTGGGGACCAAAACTACTACAATTGCAAAACTTATAGGGCGGTTTTGTAGTTTTTTTTCTTAAGGGACAAAAATCGCAACTTTAAAAAAGTTAGAGGACTAAAACTGCTATTAAACTTTTATTTTTTTAAAACATTAGATAAGATTATGTAAGGAAAATGCTCTCTCTTTAGAAATTTTACGCCCCAACATATTCAATACTCGAATTCAAACTTGAGACATGTGATTAAGTGAAATGAGAATTGTATCATACCACTCAAACATTATATGTGACACATATGACACGATCAATACTATTCACATTAAAATAAATGCGTTCATATGTACCTAGTGACTCCATTAGAACATTTGTTACATTCTGGTTTCTTTAATTCAGCAAATTAAATTAAGTGAATCTGAGGAAACCTTGGTTCATCAAATATTAATTAACAAATAGTCATTGGTATATATTATTGTTTTTGTTTGGTGTTTCCACTATTTGTAGATGTCTTGTTTGTACTGATGTGGGATTAGAGCAACATCTGGTTTTAAAGTACTAATACATTAAACTAAAAGTTATGGATTCATTGGGTACAAGCATTTGGTTACGACAAACTAGTAGTTTTTTTAAAATCACCAATTGATAGTATCTGTGTCAGCAATGCCGGTGAAACACTCCATCTTACTGGATTAATATGTGGTATATTTTAATATATAAGACTATTATTCCCAAAATGGTTGTTTGCGTCTAATTTTTTTTCTCTTCCTTTCTTTTTCAATTTTGTCCAGGAGTACATTATTGTACTTTTTTTTGTTTCACAATTTTTTTAGAGTATTTTGTGCACAAACTTCATATTTGGGCCTGGAATATTTATTTATCATTCCACCGCTTCTTTTTCTTACTAATTAAAATAATACTACAAATTAATATTCAACTCTAATATATCATATTTCTTCATCTTTTTTTGAAGGAATCATATTTCTTCATCTTGTCACCTTCATAAACAAAAATACAAATACAAATTTTTATCATAATAATCTCGTGATTCATTCGACATTCCTTATCATACCAATAAATTTGTCTGCCTTGTAAAAAAAAATATTTTAATATAAATTAAATTTGATGCAAAATCATAATAAAGGCAAATTTCTTACTACAGTACTGTGAATTCTGACGATCCCGTTCATTTCATGCAGCAACATCACACTTCTTTTCTTGTAATTTTTTTAAAAAGCTAAACTATTCCATTTAAATTGGTATTGAGAATCCATCTAAATTGACATTGGAAATAATTGAACTTAAAACCTTGAAAAGTAGCACACTCCAAAATCCAAGTTAATACCATCAAATCAATTTAAGTGGAGTTCTTTTCTTGTAATATGATAGCATGCTTTATTTTATTTTTGGGTATTCGAGTGGAAGCAAATCCAAGAAGGTATTCGATATTGACCCCAACATCGGTAATAAAATTAAGGGCATTATTTTTTCTACCATATTACCTTCTCATGTGCATTCTTTTTTTTTGCTTTAATATGTATTTCGTCCTTGCAATTAGGGGTCGTTTTAAAATTGGTCCATATATTCGTTAATCCTTGCAAATTAGTCTTGCAATGTTTAATCAGTTAAAATTTCGTCCCTTGACTTAGTTAATGACTGTCATGTCATCTGATTACTAACGTGGCACTGTTAATCTGGTTTCCACTTGAATGACTCAGCAACTAGGCACGGGAATGGACAAAAATGCCCCTCTTCATCTGAGACCAAGTGAAGGTTACGAAAATACCCTCCAACCCTTCATTCTCTTCATTTTTCCACAATCTGAGTTTTCTGGGTGACGAATTTCTAGGGTTTCGAAAGGGGAAAAAACGTGATTGAAGATTGTAGTTGCTCTATGATACGAACCGAACTGATTGAAGTGGTCTAGCTCATTTTCAATGGCGAATCCAATGGAGGTGTCAAACTCGAGTTCGAAGAATGCAGCGTTTGTATTTTAGTGAATATTTGTGTTATTAGTTGTTGTTTTTGAGTAAATGTTAAATATTGATGATCTTGTATGTTTGTTTTCCATCATTTTTAAATTGGGGTTTATTTGTTTTTTCAGATGGTATTGCTGTTAAGTTTCATTACGGGGGTAGGTTTGTTAGGGATTGGGTTATTTGTTACAACGGTGGAGAAGAAACAATGATTGAAGGTTTAGATCCTGATAGGTGGAGTTACTTTGAGATAAAGGGAATTCTGGAAACTGATTTGCTAGTTAAAGAACCTTATAGGTTGTGATGAATGTTAGATGAAGAGGTTAGTTTTAGGGTGATTAAAGATGATACTACTGCTGAAGTTGTAAAAGATTATGCACTTCAAAAAATCTCTGTTGTGAATCTTTTTGTTTAGCATAATGTGGATGAAAGTATTGTTGTAGTTGATATTCCTAATTATGTTGTTGTTGTTGGTGAGGAATTGGGTAAGAGTTATGATGTAGTTAGCAATGAGAAGGGTGAGAGTTCTGAGGCTGTAAGAAGGGACAAAGGAAAAGGGGTATTAGTGTATAGTGATAATGAAGAAGGAGATGTTGGTGGTATAAGTAGTAGTGAAGATGAAGATGAAGATAATAATGATAGGTTTATTGATAGTGAAGAAGAGAGAGCACTTGGATTTGAAGATGGGTTTGAAGAAGTGGATAATGTTGTTGTGAATGAAGACAGTGATGTAAAGATGGCTGATGTAGGAACAAGTGTGCAAGTGGATAATATTGCTGATGTGCATGATACTGTTTGGGGGAAGGAGTATGAGAGTGAAGAGTTAGATTCTGATGATCCAGATTTGAGTGGTGATGAGAGAACACCTGCTTATGATGTATTTCAGCCCAGCCAATTAACCAAGGATTGTGTGTTCACAGTTGGCATGGACTTTAGGAGTCTTAAAGAGTTCAAGGATGGTGTAAGGGAGTTTTTTTAGGTATTGTAAACTTTTAGGATAATTCAAATTTTTTAAGTAAATTTCATTGTTTGAATGATAAATTTTGAGAATTTTTAAAATGAGAAGATTTTATGAAGTATATTGTCAAATCTAAACTTAGTATATTTTAGATACTACCTAAAACTAAGAATTTTCAAATTCCTTCGATATTTTGTAGTGTGAATCTCAAATTGATCCTTATAATTGAAGCAAATTTTGCACACTGATCTCTATTTTTTTTCAAATAATGTAGATTAGCAAATTTTATGAAGTATATTGTCAAATCTTAGTAAATTTCATATACCACCTGAAAACTAACAATTTTCAAATGTGAATCTAATTGATCCTTATAATTCAAACAAATTTTGCACACCGATCTCTATAATTTTTCCAAAAAATGCAAATTAATTAGCAATTATATGAGGTATGAATTTCAATTATAATACTAAAAAATTAATCCAAATTAAACGGCTACTAGTGTTTAGGTCAATGCCGTTGTTTATTGGTTCATGAAACACAGACAGAGAGTGAGTTTCTAAACCCTGATCGAAGGCTTGCTCAAATTCAAATATATGCTGGTTGGTTTAACGGTTACCCCTTCATCCATTCACTTATTTTTTCTCAAATAATGTTTTGTTTATTTGTGAATTCATTTTATCTTATTTTATAGAAATGATGTATAGATAAGCACTTATATGATAATCACTCATCTTATAAGCGTTAAATTAAGTTGTTTATCGAACATAAACTCACACACCACACATCATCACATATGTAATTGGTTTCTTCCTGTTATAGATGACATATAGTTTTTCTTTTGTACTAGGTTGAAGAATTTGAAGACTTTCAAGATGTTGGCTAGTAATCCTGAAAAAGGAATATCATTCAACCGAATGATCCGTGACAGCGATCTTGTTATTGTTTACGTAAAACATGACAATATGAAAGCTGTAACAGTGTGTGAGGGTTCAGTCTTTCAGAACCCTTTAGGTGCTTTTAAACATTCTGATTGGATTGGAAAGCCTTTTGGCTCTAAAGTATTCAATAATAAGGGTGATTTTGTTTACTTGTTAGCTCCCACACCAGAATTATGGACTCTACTGTTAAATCACAGGACTCAAATTCTCTATATTGCTGATATTAGTTTTGTTATCATGTATTTGGAGATTGTTCCTGGTTGCTTGGTTCTTGAATGTGGAACTGGGAGTGGATCTTTAACTTCTTCACTTGCTAGGGCAGTTGCGCCGAACGGACATGTTTATACATTTGATTTTCATGAACAAAGGGCTGCATCAGCTAGGTTAGTAAAACCTGTGTTGTTAATAAATTGTCATTGTTCCGTGATACACTATTTAAAAATGTTGTCAAATAGTAGTTCCTCGTGACCAATCTCACCGTCCACTAGCGATGGAGTCCAATTGAAGCGAGAATAAAGTTGTGTGGATTGGCCCACACAGAAATTGTTGGCACCTAGGGGATTCAAACTTGTGACCAAGAGAGGAGCACACTTGTAGGTCTCAATCCTACGCTACCAGGCCAACGCTTGGGGGGTTGCGCTATATTGTAGGGGAATTTTAACAATCTGCATTTTTTCCTATCCAACTAAACTCTTGTTTTATTAGCTTTTATTTGTTGTTTTATGCTTATGAAATTGCAAGCTATATGTTTGATAATTTTTTCTTTAAGAAGCTCTATATGTTTGATAAATAATACTCCATTATTCAAAATTTCAGTTCTTCTGTTCTGTACAAGTTGATATACTAGTAGTCTGCTAATTCCTTAGTCACATAAGGACTTAATATGATTTAAATTTCTTGTATATGCCTGGAAAAAAATCTTGACACTAGTTAATAATTTCACTATCTACATTACTTTTTTTTTTTTTTCCTGTGACAAGGGTTATGTAGGGTTTGGTACAAAGTTGAATCATTTTGAAAATTAAACGCTTACTTAATTTGTTAATTATTTGCAGGGATGATTTTAAGAGAATAGGCTTAAGCAGTTTAATCAGTTGTGGAGTTAGGGACATTCAGGGTGAGGGATTTCCTGATGAATTTACGGCTTGGCTGATTCTGTATTTTTGGATCTACCTCAACCTTGGTTAGCTATTCCTTCAGCTGCAAAAATGCTTAAACAAGATGGCACATTTTGCTCGTTCTCTCCATGTACCGAACAAGTACAACGATCATGTGATGCACTTCAATCCTGCTTCACAGGTACTTTTAGGACCTGTTTACTTTCTAATAACATTGCATTTTTACTTAGTATGAGGGTAGATGGAATGACATTTGATTATAGATTTTCTCCTTTTTAGTTATGATCAAGAGAAGATGAAAGCAAACTAGAGAGAGTACATTTTGGAAAATAGTGATAACAATGTTTCAAAAATTTCCAATCTATTTTTAAAATGCACTTTCGTAAACTTCGATAATGATTTCTTCTTTCTGTCCTTCCTCATATATATTTTCTGATTTTCCTCATCTTTGTTTGTATTTTCTTTCTGTTTCAAGTTGCATGTACAACATGCAGCAATTTTCTGACAGAGTTCTATTAGAATCACTTTGGTTTAATATATCCCATTTTAGCTTGTTGAAAAAAAATATTTATTGGATAATTACTTGTGGATTTATTGATGAAACTCTAGAAACAACTTTCAATCAGAGTTTTCCTCAAAAAAAAAACTTTCAATCAGAGTTGTGTTACAAAAGGGAAATACAGAAAATACAAAAACTTCAGCAGCAAGAGATAGAAAAGGGGAAATAACTGAAAATAAGTGCCGACTACGAGTTAGAGAGCCTATTCTCTCTCAACCACCCTTGATTTTTCTCGCGTTTCAGCATCCATTAATCTTCTAAACGCTCTTCCCCTAAATGATCCTGTCTTCCTCCCGCACTAGATTCTCCAATGGAACTGTTTCCCAAGGACTTTGTCTGAAGTGCTATCTTGTTGATTGGTTCCCACGTCGTAGTTCTGTTTGTTGGATGGCTTTTAGCGAAACTGCCCCCTTCATTCATCCTAACAGTATCCTTATTAGTCAAAAAATTATTCTCGTCAATTCTTTGGGCATAGTCCATCATCTCTGGTAAGGAGTTTACTGGGTGCAATTTCAGTTCTGCCTACACTACATCCTTCAGTCCATTGAGAAAAAATGCTTTCAGATGCTCTCGTTCAGCCATTACGAGTGGTTCAGCGTATAATTCAAATTGTTCTCTATATTCCTCCACAGTCCCCGTTTGTCTGAGACTTGGTAATGATTCACCAGGGTTCTGAAGTATAGACGGTTCAAATCTTCGTATGATTGCTAGCTTCAAATCCTCCCAAGTAGAATTTCATGCACAAAATCCCCACCATTGATACCATGTAAGGGCCTTGCCTTCCATAGCAATCTTAGCGGCTTGAATTTTTTCGTGGTCGCCTACACCCTCCAATTCAAAATATCATTCCACTCTACTTGTCCAACCAAACACATGCTCTCCATCAAATATTGGGATAGTTAATTTCTGCCATTTCTGTTGGGGCCAGCTTTGAAATCCTCTCTTACGCCATTTCCATCTCCAATAAGAGTTAGAGAGCCTACAAAAAACCAGATATCCCCCTATTCTCATCTTTTATTCTATTTATTCTAACATAAAATACAACTAAATTAGGCCTACTAACAAATTCTGATGTTTATATGTTGCTTATGTGAAAGATATAAGGACATTTGAGGTACTGTTACGCGCATATGAAGTTCGAGAAGTGAAAACGGAAAGCTTTCATGGAGATGACAATGGTTCTCTTCCTTGCAAGAGAAGACAGTGTTCAGATGGAAACTATGTTCTCAGCAATCCTACTTCTTCTGTCATGGCTAGACCTTGTGGTGATGCTAGAGGTCACACAGGCTATTTGACATTTGCAAGACTTTAATGTTTTTCATGACCAGGTGCTTTAGTCATGTCCTTTATTTTTTGTAGCAGATAAAAAACTTTGTCCTTTTTGTACCTTTTTCAATTTGAGCATCGTGCACGAAATTTATGTTTTGTATGCCACAAGTACTTGGCTACAAATATGCCTGAGTCTGTTTTGTAAAAATAAAAATAAAAAAATTATGCCCGAGTCTCAGAAAGTACTGAAGTGCAAAAATTATTTGCACAGATATATATATGACATTCCACAATTATATGTATTAATTTTATGTATTAGTACTAAAAGGTCCATACTTTGTTTACACTGCAATGTCAGTGCATTGAGGGATTTGTTTACAAAGTCCCATAATTGACATTGCATTTTTAATAGGCAAAATTACCTCGCATGTACTGTAACTTAATTTTGAAGTTTCAGATTTATCTTCATTATTTGTGTTCAAGTTGATCATTTGAGTTTAAAATGTTAACATCATTGTCGGTTTTTTTTTTCTTCGAGTTTCCTTCTGTCAAGCCACATATAAAAAAGAATGTGTGACCACTGCGATGTTGATGTATTCATTATAAAATTTGCATATAACAAAATTGTAATCTAAATCATCTTTT
>Ga0209282_1002195_pt1 | contig 11161 bp, 11 predicted proteins | sample Mtrugardesep15_FD_187529 | JGI IMG/M metagenome (GOLD analysis project Ga0209282, IMG submission 187529) | Root nodule microbial communities of legume samples collected from California, USA - M. trunc garden sep15 (SPAdes) (version 2) | ecosystem: Host-associated > Plants > Roots > Nodule...
CAAAAGATCTCTACAAACTTGGTGAGTTTTTAGGTGTACTGATTCTATACATTTAACAGCTCTACTCAAAATTTGCACATGACTAGAACAATGAAATAATTATTATTAGATGACAATCAACCACTACCAGTTTCTTTTCGTGAGTAAAATATTACAACATGAAGGTATAATATTACAATTCTGCATTCATGCCACCATTTGAAGCAATTTCAATCCCCTGTTTAGCAGAAATCACCCTGTCTAGAGTCTGGTCTGAAACCGAGATCCCCGTGGTCTCCAAGTCTGCCACAACGGCAACAGCTGCATCTAGTTCCCCAAGATCAAGGCAGAGAGAGATGACCTCGTCATAAAGCGGTCTGCAACATAGGGGAAAGAAGGGAAAACATCAGCTAGAAAGCAACAAAGATATCAAGAGTTTTGTTGGCACCGAGTGAGTCTCTATTCTTGGAGACTTCAACTACAAGAGTCTTGTTATATAAAGAAAATAGAGTTACCTCCCAAACTTATAACCAAGACCATGAGTTGTCTGCAAAATTGTCAAGAAAGCTGAAGGTAGAGGTGCGGTTATAGCCGCACGCAAGATCACGGCACAATCTCCAATAGTTGGTGTCCCTCCCAATTGTATGACCTGAGTAATACGGCCAAATTATGAATATATCTCAATTATAATTTGATACATAAGTCAAATTTCAAAATTGAATGAAATATGCACTATGCTTGAACAGGAACCTACAAGCAGATACATAGACTTCAATGCAGCCTCTTTATTTTATACTTAATGCCAGACATAAATAAATATCACATTATAACCACTTTGAGTATTTATACATTCATATTTAAGCAGCATAAAATCATTCCTTCTAGAGTAGCTGATGATACGAATAATAAAAGTCTGTTATAGACAGTTCAAGTTCCTTTTAGATTTCCTTCTTGATCATTCCTACTTAATCATTACCCCATAGCCAAGTTTTAGTTCTTTACACGTACTTAAAATTACAGCTCCGACTATTTCTTTTTTGTTCAATTTTTCTAAAGGTGTATTTGCTACTGCTTAATTATAGCAACATTAATGTCACCGCTATAACAAGCATATCTTCAATTATCTGCTCCTATTACACATTAATTCACGGGCTTAGCTGTTCAAATTCAAATGAGTTTGAAGTTAAATCATATAATTTTTTTCTCAGTCCAAAGGTTGGAGTAAAACAATACTGCGTTCACAACAAAAAAAACCCAGCAATTGCAACAAAAAAAATCATCTATTTTTTGACTGGTGTTGTTTTCATCTATAAAAGATGTACCAAATGTGATGGGTATCCTATATATGCAACTAACCAATACCTAAATGGTAGTGATACTTTAATGGATCTGTCTCACAATATATTTACATAAAAGATTCCTTTAGGTTTATGATATTTCAGAATTGAGTGTGAATGAATAAACTCAGAAATTGGAAGCATGCGCTGAAACTTTAAAAGTTTACAGAGTTAGCAACTTCACTTAAACTCTTGAAGTACAGGAACTTCCACAAAGAGTTTAAATAGTTTCCATTTTATTCACATGGAGATGCAGCGATTCATAAATACGCCTCTTAGAATTTAGAAACCAAGGCATCTTACCATTTCAAACCAATTCAACAAGAAGAAAGCTTGCAATAAAAAAAAAAGTCCAGGTTAAGTTACTTGCCTTCTGCATAACTTTGATTGCCAAATCGACTTCCCATTCCCGTGACCACCTATGAGGAGGTCTGCTCTTCAGTTCTTTCTCCCATGTCCATCCCCAAGCATCTGCTAAGGTATACATGTCTGATACATCAAACACTCTTCGATTCCTCATTTCCTTAAATGCCTCAAATATGTCCAAAGGAAACCAATCATCGTCGGCATCATCCTGTAAGGAAACAACTTTAGGTTCTCAAATAACGTCAAAGTATTCAAAATGTAATGTTGCAACTAAGAGTAAAATAATGTAACAAGAAATTCAAGCTCAAGGTCCAAAACAGACTCAGCCTCTCATGCACGATCCCTCAAGGTCCAAAAAACAAATCATCCTGATTGTCAACCCCCCCAACCAACCAGAACATGTGTAAAGAAAAAGAAGACACCAAGCGATTATCATACCTCGACCATCTTCCGTCTTGATCTTCTTCTTCTTGACTTTTTAGAAGTGGCAGAGGTTTCGTCAAAATCTTTCAATAGCTGGACTCCAATCATTTGAAGGGGATTTTTAGATTCAACTTCCTTTTCCTTTATCCTCTCTACATCTTGGTTCTCTACTGGTGCTACTTCCTCTTCTACCTGTTCTACTTCCTCCTCCTCATCCTCATCCTCATCTGCTTCATCATCTTCAGCCTCTTTTGCATCATCCCCTACAATATCAATATAATCTTGAACATCAGGGGACTCTGATTCACCTTCATCCATTGCATTTCCTTGATCACCATTTAAGCCTTCTCCTAAGAAGCGACGTTTCCAATACTCTGTATTTCCTTCTTCCAGCTTTATGCGTGAGATCAATGCATCCAGCTCTTCATCCACCTGCAACACGAACCATATTTAATTTTAGGCATTATATATTAAAGATCAAGATGTCAGACAAAAGAAAATCGCATTCAAGCACAACAGATAAAGAATCAACCACTTCTTCTTCCTCTTCAATGGGAGGAACCCAAAGCGGCCGACCACGAGATTGATTTATTCTCCTTGCTTTCTGAACACGCTGGTAAAGAACATTTCTGGTTCCATCGATTGGTAAACCTTGTGCTTCTAGTTCTTCCTTCAATTCATTCACAAGCATTTTACTAGCCGCCTTAGGCTTTAAAACATTCTGTTCAGGCCCCTTTACGATTTTCTTTAGCCACACAATCACTCTAACATAATCAGATTCAGATGCCCCATCCCCTAAAGCTACAATTCCTTCATACTGCAACTTCTTCAGAAGCTTCTTATGGTACACCTTCCTCTCCTCAAGGCATCTTTGTTTGAAGGAAGTCTCCATTGGGTTTGAATATATAAATCCATCAGCATCAGGATCTAGAGGTGTTTTACCACTGCGAGGCACCCACCGTTTGCGCTCTCCAGTAAGGCCACCCTCTTCAACATATCTGTTTCAATAAATAGCAAATTTGCAATCAAGACATCAATCAACAAACATAAATCAATATAATAATATGTATAGGATCAATAAGCCCCTTAACTAATGTATACTAGACCAGCAGTAGCGCGTGCCTGCATTAAATAGAAAGAAAGGAAACCAAAATAAAAAAGCTTCAAAATTTTCTAGCTAGAAAAATTTCAGAAGTTTCTTCAGACCATTACTTGGAATTCGGTCTGCCCATTTTGCTAATAGTCCAATATTGGACATTAATGTGAAAGCGCTATAGAAACGCAATTTACCATCACTAGGTAAAATAACAATTATTAGGTAGGAACATTAGTGACACTACTTTTGGACAGTAAAAAAACAGTTGAGACGAAGCCTCGATCAAAACTAAAAAAGACGAGTCAGTTCATTATAATAATTTCAATTTGGGGTTTAGTGACTTGGGCAAGAATAAGCAATAAAAGTATGTGCAAAAATAAATAAAATTAAAAACTTAGACCATAATAATATTAAAATAACCAAATACAAAATAACAACTATTTGCTTACATAAAAACAATACCTAGCAATATAATCAATCTCATAACCAAGTTCAGCCTCCTCTTGTAAAGGTTCAATCCATGAGCTCACTAATGTCCGGTATTTTCTGCTCAAGATCATTGCCCGTGGGGGGATTTGCTGGTTATCGTTGGCCATAGCCTCTAATGCTTCAAGCATGTCAATAATCCTTCCTATAGTAAAAAAAATGCGTACCGACTTGTGTCAAAGCATTCCCGGACAATTTTGGTCGTAAATATCTATAAACAATTTATGACACTACATATTGAGCTCCACAGACAATTACATTTACCATGAACATTATCCATAGTAATGTAAATTATCTGTCTCACCATATAAGCAACAAAATGTAAGAAAATAGCTTCTCAAGGAAATGATCATATCTTGCGTTAGCAAACCTTCTACACAAGATGAAATAGCATATTACCCTTCAACTACTAAGTATACCATGAAAATAATTCTTTCAGCTGAACGTATTTTACACCCTATAGAATGCATGCCTCAAATTCTCTTAACATTTTGTACAAAATATTAATGAAATATTAAAATCTTTAACAATAAAGACAACAACTAAAAGAATGATAATAAAAATAAATAACCAGTATAATCATACCTTCCCGACACAATGCCCGAAGGTACAAAGACAGAGGATCTCCGTGGTTCCCATCCATATGCAGAATTTGCGTACCCCCTTCAAAGTTTTTAAGTGCTCGGAAATGCCTGATAGCTTCGCGTACTACACAGTACTTGGTAAAACACTCCACTAACAGCCTACAGAGACACAGGGTTACTTAGTCACTAGTGCAAAATAAACTCCTCGTAGAAGGAAGTATCACTGAAATCTATACATTAAAGCAGGACACCGCAGAGCTTCTGAATTTAAAATAGAGCGAAAAAATCCTAACCTTAACACTCCCCCACCACCAACACTCACACACAGATTATGATGAATTGCTTGTTTTTTCTGTATTTTAGCAAAAAAAAATTCCACAAAAAGGAAAGTAGCTCAAACTTCCATAAAAAAGTATTTAAAATACTAATTAAATTTAAAAAAAAAACTAATTATAATTTATAACATAATAGTAACTAATTTGAAGTAAATTAAAGTATTCATAGTGGCAGACTGTGGTGTATTATTTGAAAAAGTATTTGAAGTGAAAATTGTTTTAAAAAAGAATTTATATAAGATTGCATAAGTTTATCCTTTTATATCAATTTATCTGCTAATTTTGCTGAATAGTCTTAGTGGCAGACTCTGGTGTGCGGTCTTTGTGTGGTTACCCTCTGGAATGTATAGTTAGAGATGAATGTTCACATTTTCAAAGAGTCTCTTAGCGCATACAGTTGTTGGGCTTAAGGTTCATATTTATGGCCTCTATTGTAGCTTCACTCAATGTTGTTTTAATGGAAATCTCAAGACTGATATTCAATAGCTTTGTGATACTCTATAGCCTCATTGCTGATATCTTTTATACTCTGTGGTTTAAGAACCTTCCCCAAGTTTACATTCCCTCTTTGACAATGTTTCTTCTTTTTATACAAAGACTCACATATTAAAGCTTTTTTGCAATCTGTTGCTTTGTGATGGGTCTTGATGCAAACTTCAGCTCATTATAACTTCTAATATTTTTCAAATAATTCAGCTACAACTACAAATACTAATGAATACAGCAAATAAAAAGGCCAAATTATATACTAATGAATTCAAATTATTCGACATTCAATATGCTAAAATGGTCAGGTTTGTTAAAGAAAAATATAAATAATGTATCTTACGCATAGGTCTTCACATTTGGCTGTACGCGCTTATAATCTTCAACCATCATGCCAAGCAATTCAGCGACATCTTGAACTCTACAAGCCAAACGGAAACAAGTTTGATTAGATCACGTAACAACAAATCCAATTCAATCCAAGAAATGATTAATTTAAGAAATCCAATGGGGACCTCAATGCAGTGTTCTTGAACGGCTATAGCAGCGCTATAGCCTAGGGGAATTTAAACAAACCACTGTTGTTCCACAGTTTAGCACAAAGTGTTCTAAAAAAACAGTTATATCAGCACTACAGCCCTATAATGCAGCGGAAGTTGAACAGATTTCTATTTTTCAGGATTGACAACACTGCCTCAACTATCAAACTATGCCAGGTGATAGGAGTCAGAATCAAATTCCAAATGTGGACTGTGGAGATATCGACAAATAAAAAGGTAGAATTTGAAGATCAAAGAATAACTCTAAACTGTTAAAGAACAAAGATTGTCATGCAATAATGTTGCCTTTTGCCTATTGTTGGCCATGGACACGCAACAAACTAACCTGTCATAAGAGTCAGCTCTAGTATACGCTTGAATGACCCAATTGTATGTTTCTGTATCAGGCTTCATATAATCTGTAGCGAATGAATTAAAGATAATTCACCTCAGATGCAGTTCATAATGGAGAAATAGACTATATTAATCTAGAAAAGGGTGCACTTATCCCGAACAATATTCATATCATATGTAATTGAAGAAATGAAAAAGAGAAGAAAATTGAAATTTATATAGAAGTATTTCACAAGCAATAAGAAATAGAGAAGTGGAATTCAAACCTTCTCCATATTCCATGTTCTCAAATGTTGTAAAGGCTATTTCAGGTATTCCGCAGGTAGCCTATTTAATTTGAAGGAAGTAATATTAAAGAAAAAAAACATAACACAAACAGCCAGGTCAAGACCAAACACACTCATAATTTGTTTTTCCACAGCTAATTGAAATTTGAAAAGTCGAAAAACTCAGCATTGTTCACTTGAAAGATTGAAACATATAAAAGGGAAGTGGCATTACATAGTATTCTATATCAGCAACCTTAACATATTTTACAGTCACAAAAAACCACAATCCATGAAGCAAGGATTTGGTTGGTGTTTTCAGTATGGAACTCATCTAGATAATGATGTATGTATCACGGCTAATACACATGAGTTAATTAATTAACACTCAAAATCAGTTGAGTACAGAGAAAAGTAATTGAACGGCATGTATGATCCCTAAATATCTGCAGCCCCATTTTAATAGTAAAAAAGTTATCTTGATCTTATTTTCACCATTACATTTGCGACTAGAGACAATATACAATGTGAAAAACAATACGGAAATTATTGTATTTATTTATAAACAAACGCATATCGGTTTATTTAACATGGAAAGAAAAAAAATGTCACCTAATAGTTTCTACTTTCTACACCCATTTTTATTGTGATACGAAACTGAACCTTAGAATTGCTCAATTAATAGATTAGGAAAGTTGACCTGCACAGAAAGTAGGCAATTAAAATGGAATGTTGTTGCCATTCGTCCAGCAGCTTCCATCTCGTACGAAATTTCCAAAGCATTAGAATGATCTCCAGCTTTGCAATCTTCCTCAATTAGGAGATCATAAAGTTCATCAGTAGCCCTGAGGCCACCCTTAGCACCCTTCAAGAACACTTTGTTAGCATCTTCCAAATGCTTGTTCCGAACAAGTTCCTCTACATCACATAGGATAGCAAACACACCATTAACCAGTCACTAACTTAAATAAAATAAAACCATCATCAATTGAGAGGAATGAATATCATGATAATCAAAATAATACCAATAAGAATTATCCAAGCATGACGAATATCATAATCTAGGTTTTCCATAGCTCCAAGTATCTCTAAACCTCTAGTTGAATGACCTTTAGACCCAAACAATCTCAGTAATGCAACGAAAGTTTCATGAATCGGTCGAAGCCCTGCACCTAACTCTCTCCTCAACGAGTCCATCTGCATAATATTTATTAATCAATAACTACGCCTTGTTTGGATAAACAACATAATTAAATGCATATAGCACAAACATTTATCATACAAATGCTTATTTATAAGCTATTTCTATAACATTTATGATACGACCTATTTCAGTACTAGTTATAACTTATAAGCTGTGTTTTCATAAGCTATCCTAAAGAGCTTATGTAAATAAGCTAGCTGAAAACAGCTTATGGATGTGTCATAAGTTGTTTCTTCAAGTTCTTCCAAACAATCTCACATGTGCTTACGCTACTCCATAAGTTCAAATAAGTCAATTCATACATACCGAAAATAGAAATAAAGTCAAACTTTTCTTACATTAGATATAAGTTGTCTTCATAAACTATCCTATAGAGCTTATGAAAATAAGCTAAAAACTGCTTATGAAAATGTCATAAGATGTTTCTCTAAGTTCATCCAAAGAGTCTCACAAGTATTTAGTCAATTAAAACATTACCGCGGCTTGTTCATCGCCATTAAGAGCATAGGAAACAACCAAACCATGAAACGACCGAGGACCAGGACTCAAACCAGCAGCAATCATATCATACATAACCTGATTAACTCCGGTTGAGTCACGGTTCCTAGCACGGTTCATGAGCTCTTCCATGAAACTGAACCGGAGACTGTTCTCAAGTAAAGTGTCATCATCTTTCACTTGCTTCTTCTTTCTGGTTCGCTTCTCTGGAGAAGAAACCGCTGCTCGAGGAGTTAAGCGGTTTAGTTTGAAGGGGATGTAAATGGAGCCGTAACTGTAACATGAATGCATGTGTATAGGTTTGTGTTTGGTTTGAGAGTTGAGAGAGTGAAGTGGTTATGGTGTTCAGTGTGTGTTGATGATAAGGAGATGATAGTACAGAAATGACGTTAATCTAAACTGGAACTAAATCCAACCAATTGACTAGTACACTTCTTTATCTGGGTCTTGTCTTTGGGCTCTAATGTGTAACGAGTAAGAATCCTGCTATTTGCCCAAACATTTTCGCTCATTCTAAGCTGAAATGTCTATAGCGTCATTTACTTGTGTTAATAGGAAGTTTTTTTATATCAGAAAAGCAATTTTCTATCTCAAATTTGTCCTTGAATTTTCACCAATCAGCTAAATTTGTCTTTGAATTTTGTGAAATATCTATTTAGTCCCTGAATTTACAAAATGTCAATCAAATCGGTCTCTCTGTTAAGTTGGTCTGTTAACGGAGGTGGCGTGTACCGTTAACCTCTTACAAGGCTTACCACGTCAGATGTCACGCAAGCAGGGACCAAATTGATTGATTTACAGAAAATTGCCAAGGACCAAATTGATTTATTTTCAGAAAATTGCAAAATTCCCAACGACTCTTTTGCCTCTTTCTCATTAACGGCTCTTTCTTCCCCAAATATATAAATTTGGAACCCTAATGTTATAATTTGTCACCGAGAGTTTAAAATCCCCAAAATTTCTTCCATGAATTGATGCCAAAGTTCTTCCCCAATTCAGAAAACTTAAAACCCTAATTTTTTTGATTCAATTCGAAATTCAAAAATCATAGGTCATTGTTGAAGATTTGGTGTTTAGAAATGATGGGTGGTGGACGTATGGGCAAAAACAGCTACAACAGTTGGTCTTCATCTTCAAGCTCTATGTACAATGATGATGTGAGAGAGCTTCAATGTTGGAGTCCTAGAATTTGTGTTGTAAGAAAAGCCAACACTGTCAATAACCCAGGAAGGCCTTTCTATGTCTGCCCTCTGCCAAAGGTTTGTTTAACAATGGTTATGTGATGTGTGAATGGTTTGTTTAAAAAGTACTGATTTTATCTTTTGATTGTATAGGAAGATGGTGAAAACTGTAAATGTTTTGTGTGGGTTGATGAAGCTGAAGAACTTGGTTATTTTAAAACAATGGTTCTGGTCATGGAAGAAATGCAAGGTTGATGGAGAAGGCAAAGGATAGTGTCAGAGAAGAGGTTTGGAGGGCAAAGTTGATTGTGTAGGAAGTGAGCTTAGGTTGATTAAGATATTGATAAGAGTAATTTGTTTGAGTGAGTTGTTTAAAATGTTATTGTATTGTGCCAAGTCTCTGTAATGTTGTAATGAAAAGAGGTTGTCAATGAATGAATCCAACCCTTCTGTCAAAAAATTTCAATCAAATTGGTCCTTCTATTGTATGTCTATTCATCATATCGATCCCCAAATTAGTGAAAATACCAACAAATAAGTCCTTGAATTTTCACAACATAAATCATTGTGATCCTTGGTGCATACATTTGTTGAACAAAGTAAAAAGTAAAAGACAGACACTTTGATTGTAAAAAGACAGACATTTGCATACCATCATAAGTCATACATTTGATGTTCATAAGTCATTACATAGCCAAAAAAATAACATTACATAGCCATCAAGTCATCTGATGTTCTTAAGTCATTACATATCCAAAAAAGCATAAATTAAACAACTCCAAAAAGCATTAATGAAACTAGTCCAAAAACATAATTTAAACAAGCATCACTGCTTTGGAAATCCTGGAGTTGGGATAAACTCCATGTATTGGGGTTGTGTAGAAGTGAATGGCCGGTAATATGGATTTGGAACTCTAATAACTCCATGAGCAGTTGGATTTTGTGGAGCAGGACCCCTCAGTGGTGTTTGTTTATGGCTGTCATTTGAAATCACCGGTCCTCTCCTGCCATATTTCCTTGTACTCATTCCCTGAAATAAAATCAATCAAACCAGACCTTAAATTATAACACTATCCATCAAATTAGTCCTTAAATTATCACAATAAGTATCAAATCGATCCTTATCATAGAGAGGTATAATTGGAAACACGAAAAAAATGACATTGAAAAGTTAAATCTTGAATTTTTACCATTTCCATCAAATTAGTCCTTGTACACGTGGCTGCCTTGTTGACACATGTACGGGACAACGTAACATGCAAGAAAACACATCATCACCACTAACGGAGCTTTTGGACGGAGGGACCATTTTGATGGACGTCTGTAAAATTCGAGGACTAAATAAATATTTCGCAAAATTCAGGGACGAATTTGACTGATTGGTGAAAATTCAAAGACGAATTTGAGGTATTCCTCAATGTGTAAGTAAGCCTGCTACCACTTTACACATTAATTTTGAAAATTTCTCATATGTTATGGTCTAAAAAGTTTCCAAAATTACCGAATTTATTTGTGTCTGGATTATATAATTCCAAGGGAATTTGGACAGATCACAAAATTTGGACAGCAAAATGTCTGATACTAAATTGAACTATGTACTTTGTACATTTGGATTGACTAATTTGGATTCATTAGGAACTGTAAAAATGTTAAAAGAACTGTTAAATATTGAGTGAATACATTCGTTCGTCTTTAAATTTTGACAAATCGATCAATTTCATCATCAAATTAACTGAAACAGTTAAAACATCCATCAATATTATAATGTTCAATCAATACGGTCCTTTCATCAAGTTGGATGTTAACCATGTTGATATATACATTAACCTTAGAGATTGAAGTATGTTATCTGAAAATATGTCAATTGCATCCATGTATTTTTTTTAGGAATGGCATCCATGTATTATAAGGACTTATATTAATTTAGTCATTGTTTGATGATACTTGGTTGCAATAAAGCCCTTGGGCTAACCAATACTTGCATAATCGATTTATCCTCCTTTTATAGTTTTTTTTTTTTTGAACAA
>Ga0209282_1002196_pt1 | contig 11158 bp, 6 predicted proteins | sample Mtrugardesep15_FD_187529 | JGI IMG/M metagenome (GOLD analysis project Ga0209282, IMG submission 187529) | Root nodule microbial communities of legume samples collected from California, USA - M. trunc garden sep15 (SPAdes) (version 2) | ecosystem: Host-associated > Plants > Roots > Nodule...
GGACCCTGATAATAATTTGAAAATTGTTTCCGTCTTTGTTTTGTAATATCTGAATTGTTAGAAAATAGATAGCTCTGAAGCACGGACCCTGACATGTCGACACTAGTAGTATTTTGAGAAAATGATATAATTCAATATAATCACATGTGTCTGTTTATGTCAATGTCAGACTGCGAACACACTTTCCATCATAACTGTAAGTACTACAAAGTTAGATGTAGTTTGATGTGTAGGTGTTGGAAGGTGTTTGAAGAAGGCGTGTCGGTGTCGGACATTGACATGTGATGATTGGTTGTTTGTATGTTGCTTTAGAAGTTCTAAAATGTTAGATAGTTATGAAACACAGACACAATATGTTGGCAGTAATAATAATTTGAGAAAATGATATAATTCAATGGAATTGCATGTGTCGGTCGTGTTGGACAGTGTCAGACAATGGACACGCTGTCCATCATAAGTGTTAGTGCTATAGGGTTAGATGGCTTGATGTTTAGGTGTTGGAAGAAGGTGTTTGAAAAAGGGTGATGACTGGTTAAGTTAATTAGATATTTGGATAGGTGTATATGCTATAGGGTCAAACTCTTATCACTGATCTAACAAGTGTTGGACAAGTTAGATATATAGCTGTTAAAACTAGGAGATGATAATTGTTTGTCTTTGTTTATGATTTCTGAATTGTTAGATAGCTACAAAGCCCTGACACGTCAACACTAGTAATATTTTGAGTGACATAATTTTGTGGAATTGCTTATGTCTGTGTCTGTGTCGGTGTAGGACACTGACATGTGTAGTACAGCGGCCACACCTTCCATCAAAAGTGTCTGAGCTATAGAGTTAGGTAGCTTGATGTCTAGGTGTTGGAAGAAGGTGGTTTAAAAAGGGCGATGATTGGCTTAGTTAATTAGATGATTGATTAGTTGTGTGATTGGTTATGCGGTGAAAATAATTGATTTTGTAAAATTGATGCTGGTTAAAAGTGAGTTCGATTGTAAAATGGTTTATGTTTGGATACATTCATATGTAATTGTGAGTTGAACAATAAGTTTGAATATAAAAATTAATTTCTAGAATCAAAAGCTTCAAATTCTAGCTTATAGTTCGAATCAGTTCTGGATGTAAAATCAATTATACTTGAGAGCAACCAAACATGTTAAAATCAATTCTAGCTTATAGTAATGAGACTTGTTTAATTAATTAAGTTAATGATTATTGGGTTAAAATAAAGTGAATATCGATTCGATGATGTTGATCACCGGTTTGGTTGTCGAACTGTGGAAATTGTCTATCAATTTAGTCTTTTAAATGTACAAATTGATATTGTAAGTATCGAGCAATTTAGTCTTTCAAATTTACTAATCGACATTACGTGTATCGAGCAATTTAGTTGAATAGCAAAACTATCCTTCAATTGAAAATTGCTGGTCAATTTAATCCATGTGTTGTAAAAGTAATCATTCTTTGAACTATCACAGGTGGATGAATACAAATCATTTAGCGGTTACCTGTTCTTAGTTCTTGTTTGCATCATAAGTCTACCACTAATCCTACGGACAATGGTGAATGAGAGACTAAATTGATTGATTTTGCAATTTTGTAAATTTGGAGGACTAAATTGTCTCATCCTTGCGGTATTGACAATCAAAATGGTGATTCATTCTTTTATAAGAGGATGTCACTTGTTAATTGATTCATTCTCTTATTATTAATTAACAGTAAAGATCCATTGCGAAATTGATGAATGTGTAGAAAAATGGCATGAAATAGACGTGTAAAATTCTGCTGTCATTAGCGGATAACTTTTCTTAGAATAGATAGAGTAGTCGAGATTTGTGCATGGTTATAGAGGGAAATGACGAGAAATAGAGATGTGATTTTCTGTGAGGTGTCATTAGGAGAATTTTTTTTGTTAGAATTGATAGAAGATAGATGTATAAAATATAGTTCTTCTTCATGTGTGTTGGAGGGTGGTTCTTTAAGGTTGAGGTAATCGTCGGTGGTGCAGGAGGATGAACTGCTGGTGAACATAACAAGGCACGAACGTGTACCCCCACATCAGGTTCTCACCGAGGCTGAGAAGAGAGCCTTGCTCAAGAAATACACTGTCAAAGATACTCAGGTCAGTGTTTTATACCTTTATATTTATTTTTAATAAATTTTTGTATACATCTGATTTTTGTTTAGATGAAAACTTCTACTATGTAGACGAGAGCTTCTGAATAAAGTTTTGTATTCATCTGATTTTTTTCAGATGATAACTTCTAATATGTAGATGAGAACTTCTGATATGCTTTTGTTGTGAATAAAACCGTTTCTGATGTTTTTCTGTGATTCTGTACTGAGTTTGATCTGTTCCTAGTTCCTAGTTCCTGTTAGCTCAATTTTTAGCAGCTTGTGGTTGTGAGACCAAATCATTTAAATCAACAGAACTGTTTTCTACAGAAATCCTAAGCTTGTTAGTTAATATACTAATCCTGCATTGTGATGCGATTATATCCGATTGGAAAATAACCTCTGTAAAGCTAGTGATAAAATCTCTCAATTCAGAAATTCAGCTCACACTAAACTTATTGAAATTCTAATACTTGCATCTTGGTTTAGACAATGCATATAAGGGAGTACTAAAACGTGATGTGCGAAAACCAAAAGAAATGCTAAATTTCGCAACCCGATTGAACAAGATTAAGATCACTTCATATTTGATGGAAGTTGGAACACAAAAGATAGAGTAATTCAGTCTGTTTGAAACTTTTGCTAAATCAACATAGCATGCTATTACAATTGTTAATCTCATCATTTACAGAAAAGCCTTCCATTTCTAGATTAAATGATGTATATACTATAACTTTGTTCGGCAAGGCGAAACCGCTAGCTTATAGTGTATAAGCTTGTATGATTAAAGTAGAGTTTTTTGGTAACAGTTTTCTCTCACGAGCTTATTTTGAGATGCTACTTTAAGTAGCGTTTGAGCTTATAGCTTAAAGTGATGTGCAAAAACCAAAAGAAATGCTAAATTCCGTAACCCAATTGAACAAGATTAAGATCACTTCATATTTGATGGAACACAGAAAACCCTTCCGTTTCTAGATTGAATGATGTATATACTATAAGAGCAATGATATATGAACAACCATTATTGACAACTTTCATGACAACTTCCTTTTCCTCTATTTCTATTGGTCAAAAATAATAGAGAGAGAAAAAGGAAGAGAGAGAATAAAAACATAATGTGAGTATGAGAGAGAAAGTTGTCACAAAGTTGTAGCAAAATGGTTGTACAAATATCATTTCTCATACTATAACTCTGTTCGGCAAGGCCAAACTGCTAGGCTATAGCGTATAAGCTCGTATGATCATAGTAGAGTTGTTTGGTAACAGTTTTCTCTCACGAGCTTATTTTGAGATGCTACTTTAAGTAGCGTTTGAGCTTATAGCTTATCATATTTTCTCTCATTTTTACACTCATTATCTTAATTGAAAAGTTTTAAATATCTTTTTGCCATTTTGTATTTATGAATTAGTTCCGCTGCTAATTTTACCAAACACTCCAAATTCAATCTGGTAGCTTATCCGCCATCCAACACTTTTTACCAAACAGAGCGTAAGTTTGCATAGTATTTGTTCATTCAAGCATAGTGAAGGTTTAGCTTTGTGGTCCTTGCCTTTCACTTGTCTTAGGAACTTTAATTTCTTCTGGTGAAGATCTAATCGTTAATTTTAACTCTTTCATTCTTTATCTAATGGATTTATTAGTCTTGTATGCGTATATTGTCTCGTATTTGGATGGTTATGGAAACAACCTCTTGTGTAAAAAATAGGGTAAGGCTGCGTATAATACACCAAATGGTGGGACCCCTTCCCGGACCTTGTGTATGCGGAGGAGTTTTAGTGCACCGGGCTGCCCTTTTTTTTATCAGTAATTATAGTATTCTACTACCAATTTCTGCTTCAGTTCATTATATCTAATATATACCGTCTTCTTCTCAGCTACCTAGAATTTTGACGTCGGATCCTGTTGCGAGATATTATGGACTAAGGCGTGGACAAGTTGTCAGGATTATCAGGCCAAGTGAGACTGCAGGCACATATATTACATACCGAATTGCTTCTTGAGCTTATCGGCTATACTATTTGCAATATGGTATACCTACAATTCATGCCAAGCATGCATAGTGATTATATAACCTTTATTTTTGTTATTGTAACGGGTGTCAATGAAACTGAATGGTTTATATTGAACTTTGTTTATTTACATTATAGACCTATTCCCTGTCTGTGTTTTGGATGTATTGCAGAACAACTACAATGCACTGAATTATGCAGTAGCAGTTTTTATTTTCAGTTATGGTTTTCCTGAGAAATAAGGAAATAGAATAAGGAAATATTCTTCTTTTGCTTCCTTAACCATACATGTAGATATTTTTGTGGGACTCACTTGAATTCACAAGAAATTGTTAAAACAAAACTTGTAAAACAGACAAAAAAACTATTAAGATTTTATGCTCTTGTACATATTTTTATAAGAATGGTAGAAAACATAGATATGCAATTTTGTCACATGTCATTAACTTATTTGAAAGATGTCTATAATTTATCCATGATAATAATTGTGATTAGGTTGAACAACTTATGTTGTTTTAGATAACAACCTCAGCAAATATGTGAAGAAACAAACCTATATCACATCAGCACAGGTAGCTGAATCATTAGGGCTTCAAAGGCAGTAGAAAACTAGCAGCAGAAAAACATCTTTATATCAATAAATCCAATTTCAAGATTGCTTAAATACTTCATGAAAACATTAACTAATTCTCTCTGTTAAAGGGTAAACATGTAAAACAATAACAATTGTCAGCAAAATTAATTCAACAAACCTTTCTTGATTTGTTCTTCTAAAAAATGTCTGATTTTAGGGACAGAGAATGAGAATCCGACGAGTCTGTTCTTTCCACATCGTTCTTCCATATGCACATTTCAATTGTTCATCCTCTCTATGCATTAATATTCTCCTCCCTAATCCAGCTTATGCTCTCTTAGCCTATGCACTTTACTCTTCTATTTTTTTACCAGTTTTATTATTCTCAATTTCTTAGGCTCTTCTTAAAAATGCATTTTGCTAGAATTTCACTGGCCTTCCTTCTCTTACTAATGCATCCATGAAAGAAATTCAAATAGGAATCACATGGTCTTGTAATAAAGTGTGAATGAGTTGGCTTCTCTGATAAACAAAATGCACCTAAAGGCTTTTCCCTAATCCAGCTTATCCTTTGGTCCTTTACTTTTAGAGTTATATCCAAATAGACTACATGAAAATCATATTGATTATATGCTACACAACCTTAGATCAGGACCATATATGTTTTGTGGTTAACTTGTTTGAAAACTTTACCAGGACTAAATATTCTGTCTTTGAAGTCAAACATTTTGTTGTGTTTAAGGAGAATGAATGATGCCAATTTTTTTTTTTGTCAAGTAGCCTGGTGGTTAGAGCTCACACATTTTAAATGTGGAAAAATAGGCTGTCCAGGATTCGAACCCTAAGCCCTGTATATAATATGCAATATCCTTATCAACTGAGCTAAACTCATGAGGATGAATGATGCCAATTATTGAAAGATAATTGCTCAAAAAAAAAATTATTGAAAGATAAAAATATTATGATGAAATAGCTGAGGAGATGATACTATTATTTGCATTCATATTCTATATATAAGTAGATTTCATTGTCCTATAAATACAATTCAGTTTGTAACTACAACAATGGCATTGAAATGCAAGGGCCAAGTGAGCCTAGCCATTAGATTGGTTGATAAGTAGATTTTACTATACTTTTATTTTGAATACATAATATAGAGAATTTGCAACACGTTATTTTTTAAATTATAAATATTGACAAATAATTCTTTATTTCATAAAATGATCGTTAATTTATAGATTTAGAAGGATAGAATACCGATACACTTCAATTTACAAGTGTATCATAGAAGTTTTCCCATCTCATATTTATTTTTGCCTTTTGTTATGTCTTAAAATAATTGTTTCTTTATAATGTCAATGCAACATTAATTGTTTATTTATCAAATTTCCCATCTAATATACAATATTGTCATTAATTTTATCATTGTAATCAACTGATAATAATCTTCTTAAAAATCATCCACAATTCAAATGCAACATATAATTTAAGAGGAAGAGAGTAACAATTAACCAAAAGCGTTAAAATTTGGCTTGTGAGGGTGTGTTTGTTTCAAGTTATAATTGTAGATTCCTTGGAATAAAATAATAAATATATACATACCTATGTTTGTTACAAGTTTGCTAAATTTTATTCCCAGGTATGAAATGTTCCTGGGAATAGGAAGATTTTCTCAAGAAAAAGGGTGGGAATAAAGTTCCCATGGAGATAGGAATAAATTCATATATAGTTACCTATTATAATTTCTATTTTTAAGGTTCCTAGGAATATTATAAAGTTAACCAAACATATTTTTGCTAAATACCTTGGAATAAAATTCCCATCTTTATATTCCAAGGAATGTTATTCCTAGAAATAAATTTGGTAAACTTGAAACAAATACACCCTAAGAGATATCTTTCTTTGTTAACTAGATTTCGGAAGGAGGCTTCATAGTCAAGAACGGGAAAATATCATATTGATTTCTATTTTTATCTACACCCATTAACATGTAAATAAAACCCTAATTTATATTTATTTTTTCAAACCAATTGATTGATTTTAAATGGTTAATGCGTTAAAATAAAATAAAATCGTTTAAAAAAACCAATCCCAAAAATAAAATCGTTAGGGTATTCGGTAATTGATTCGTTTAATTATTTATTGGCTAAAATTATACGAAAATTGTTGTTTCCACTCTATTTTTTGCTTAAAAACGCATGAAAATTACATATTTAACATTGTGTAGCAGCTAATTACTGTTCTACTTTATTCATTTTCTTTGTTGCCGAATGATATTCGGTAGTTAGCTAGGTTAAATATGTAATTTTCATTTGTTTTTAAGCAAAAACTAAAGCGAGAACACCAATGATCAAACTATACTTACTTTACTTTACCATTGAATTTCAGATTATCCGGCCCGACCCACAAAAAACCCTAACCTTAAAAATAGAAACAACAGCGACAATGAAGAACTGCGACAACAAAAGAAGAGCGACAACAGTAGCCGAAGCCGACGCAAAGGTTCAACAATGGTATTTACAGAAGAAGACATAACAAAACTATACAGAATCCGAAAAACACTTCTCCAAATGCTATCCGACAGAAACTACCTCGTCGACGAAACCGAACTCACCATGTCTCGAGAAGATTTCATCTCAAAATTTGGCCAACACATGAAACGAGAACAGTTAGAAATCAACACATCATATAGACACAACCCATCTGAAAAAATCTGTGTGTTTTTCCCTGATGATGCTAAACTTGGTATTAACATTATTAGAGGTTTTATTAGTAGGATGTTGCAAGAGAATGTTGATAATGGGATTTTGATTTGTCAGAATAAATTATCTCCTGCTGCGAGTAAAGCTGTTGCTGGAATGAGTTCAGTTGGTTCTAAGCGGCTTGAAGTCTTTATGGTAATTGTTTCTGTCTTTGTTTTGTAGCTTCTGAATTGTTAGATGGCTACGGAGCACTGACACGGACACTGACACGTCGACAGTGATAATAATTTGAGAAACTAACATATTCAATGTGATCACATGTTTTATGCACTGACCCGGTTACTGACACGTTGAAACTGATGATAAGTTGTGAAGATAACATATTCAATGTGATCACATGTGTCATGCTCTGTCACGCACCGACTAGACACATGTATGTCGACACTGATAATAATTTGAGAAAATAATACAATTCAACGTGACCACATGTGTCATGTTGTGTTGGTTTTGGACACTGACATGTTTCCAGTACGACCTTTGATCAGAAGTGTTGGTGCTACAAAGTTAGATAACTTGATGTGTAGGTTTAGGAAGAAGGTGTTTGAAAAAGGGTGATGATTGGTTAAGTTAATTAGATAATTGATTAATCGTGTGTTTGTTTTTGAATTGTTAGATAGCTATGAAGCATTGACACGAGCATTGACACTGATAGTAATTTGAGAAAATAACATAATTCGACGTGATCACACGTGTTTTGTTGTGTTGGTGTTGGACACTGACATATGTCTAGTCTGACCTTTGATCAGAGGTGTTGGTGCTACAAAGTTAGATAGCTTGATGTGTGGGTGTTGGAAGATGGTGTTTGAAAAAGGGTGATGATTGGTTAAGTTAAATAGATAACAGATTTAGTGTGTGTGTGTGTTTGGTTCTGAATTGTTAGATAGCTATGAAGCACTGACACATCAACACTAGTAATATTTTGAAAAAATGGCATAATTTAGTGGTATTGCATGTGTCTGTGTCGGTGTAAGACACTGACATGTGTAGGCCAGTGGACACACCTTCCATCAAAAGCGTCGGTGCTAGCATAATTTAGTGGAATTGCATGTGTTTGTGTCGGTGAAAGACACTGACATTTGTAGGACAGCAGACACTCCTTCCATCAAAAGTGTCGGTGCTATAGTGTTAGGTAGCCTGATGTGTAGGTGTTGGAAGAAGGTGCTTGAAAAAGGGTGATGATTGGTTAAGTTAAATAGATAACTGATTTAGTGTGTTTGGTTATGAATTGCTAGATAGCTACGATGCACTGACACTGGCACGTCGACAATGATAATAATTTGAGAAAAGAATATAATTCAATGTGATCTCATGTGTCATTCTGGTGTTGGACACTCGGTCAAAGAAAGTGAAAGCAAACATACATTAGGTTAGTCAGGTAATCAATTAGGGGATGAGACAATCGGTCAGAGAGGTAGGTAATCGATTAAGCAGTAATCAGACTTGTTTAATTAGTTAAGTTAATGATTAATGGGTTAAAATAAAGTGAATATCAATTTGATGATGTAGATCACCTGTTTGGTTGCCGAATTGTGGAAATTATAAGTGTCGATTAATTTAGTCTTTTAAATGTACGAATTGATATTGTAAGTGTCGAGCAATTTAGTCTTTTAAATTTACTAATTGACATTATAAGTATTGAGCAAGTTAGTTGAATAGCAAAACTATCCTTCAATTGAAAATTGTTAGTCAATTTATGCCATCTCTGTAAAAGTAATAATTCTTAGTTTTTGTTTGCACCATAAGTCTACCACTAAACCTTACTGACAATGGTGAATGAGAGACTAAATTGACTGATTTCACAATTTCGTAAATTTGAAGGACTAAATTGTCCGATCCGCAGTATTGACAATCAAAATGGGGATTCATTCTTCTATAAGAGGATGCCACTTGTTAATTGACTCATTCTTTTATTATTTAATTAACAGTAAAATGCGAAATTGACGAATTTATACAAAAGTGGCATGAAATAGACGTATAAAATTCTGCTTTGTAGACATCTGTGCAAGGTTGCACATTATAGATGGAAATGATGAGAAATAGAGACGTAAATTTCTGCCATGTATCATTAGGAGAATTTTTTGTTAGAATTGATAGAAGATATGATATATGTATATAAAATATAGTTCTTCAGTATTGGTGGGTGGTTTTTTAAGGTTGAGGTAATCATCGATGGTGCAGGAGGATGAACTGCTGGTGAACATAACAAAGCACGAGCGTGTACCTCCACATCAGGTTCTCACCGACGCTGAGAAGAAAGCCTTGCTCAAGAGATACACTGTCAAAGATACTCAGGTCAGTGTTTTATACATTCTTTACATTTATTTTTAATTTCTTCTGGCGAAGATCTAATTGTTAATGTTAACTCTTTCATTCTTTATCTAATGGATTTATTGGTCTTGTATGCGTATACTGTCTCGTATTTTCAATTATAGTATTCTACTATGAATTTCTGCTTCAGTTCATTATATCTAATATATACCATCTGCTTCTCAGCTACCTAAAATTTTGATGAATGATCCTGTTGCGAGATATTATGGACTAAGGCGTGGACAAGTTGTCAGGATTATCCGGCCAAGTGAGACTGCAGGCACATATATTACATACCGAATTGCTTCTTGAGCTTATCGGCTATACTATTTGCAATACGTTATACCTAAAATTTATGCCAAGCATGCATAGTGATTATATAACATTTATTTTTGTTATTGTAAAGGGTGACAATGACACTACAACATGACATATGTTGCAATGGTTTATATTGAACTTTGTTTCTTTACATTATTGACCTAGAAAATTCTTTTGCTATGTTGCTAACTTTTATTTTATCTTCTTGGAGATTCTTTTTGTTCTCTCTGGTAATTAAAATTTCTTGAGAGGAGATCGAGGTAATTTTATTTTTAATATTCCCTGTTTGTGTCTTGGATGATGTATTACAGAACAACTGCAATGCACTGAATTATGCAGTATTAGTTCCGATTTTCAGTTATGGTTTTCTTGAGAAACAAACATTATGCATCTGTGATTTATCAAATAGTAAATTACTCGATCATCTTCTGAGAGCAATTGATGTTGAACCTGCTTCCTTAACCATGCGTGTATATACTTCTTCTCACGAATCCTATTTTCTCCACATCTTTTAATGATGTTAATACTCGTATTTATTATGTCACAGTTTAGTTGCAACTCATGTTTCTAATGCAACTTACATGTTTCACAACACCATTGTTCCGATGCACAAATACTTGATTTTTATAGAACACAAATGGGTGAAGACTTTTTCCGTCCATTGTTTTAAGAATTGAGAATATGACGAGTCTGTTTTTTCAACCTCATTATTCCATGCGTGCATTTCAATCGTTCATCCTCTCTATTTACTAATGAATCCATGAAAGGAATTCGAGTTGGAATCCCCCTCATTTGGCTAACTCATCGTCGTTTTTTGCCATAAAAGGCTAACTCATCGTCGTTTTTTGCCATAAAACATTGCATTTGATCCTTAAACGCTTCCATATTTGCGGGGTACATTCTCTTATCTCCTTCACTTGTAATGAAGGGTGAATAAATTGGCTTTTCTGATAAAAAAAAAAAAATGCACCTGAAGGCTTATTCAGTAATCCAGCTTATCCTTGAACCTTTGACTTTTATAGTTACATCTAAATAAATGACAGGAGAATCATATTGATTATATGCTTCACAAGCTTAG
>Ga0209282_1002197_pt1 | contig 11156 bp, 4 predicted proteins | sample Mtrugardesep15_FD_187529 | JGI IMG/M metagenome (GOLD analysis project Ga0209282, IMG submission 187529) | Root nodule microbial communities of legume samples collected from California, USA - M. trunc garden sep15 (SPAdes) (version 2) | ecosystem: Host-associated > Plants > Roots > Nodule...
ACTTATTAAGAAGTTTAAAAATGAAATTTTGTTTTGAGAATGATGCATTCAACACATTAAAAGTTTAAAAAGTAACTTTATCCACATGAATCTTGTAAATTATTTCTATTTTTAAATCATTAACTAATGCCCTAAAGGCATTGGTTAACAACACCCTAAAATAAAACATGGGTAAAATGTTAATTATGGAGCTATATTCCATAATTAGAAGATTGGATAATATGAAATGAAATGAAGTCCATTATATTCCATTCATTTTATTCTCCCACATACCATTGATCCAGACACAATATAAGGAATTACAAAAGCCGCGTTGTCTCCTCTAATGGACCGATATCTTAAAAATAAAATAAAAATGAGCAAACAATATTGAAAGAGAGAATACTTCTCCATTATCTTTTTAATGTCAAAGTTTTGGACAAAACTCCATTCAACCATCAAGGATCAATTAATATACTTGGGTTACTTTATCTATTAACAGAAGCTTCAAGAAACAATTGAGTGAACAATTATAAATGAAGCAAGATCCACACTCATAGAAAGAGAGTTGAGAGAAAAAATAGTGAGGGCCAAGATCACACTACTAGAATTTAAAGAGAGAAGGGAAATTAATTATACTTTTCATTGATTTTATTGCGAGTCATACAATGAAAGGGCAGCATCGTGAAGAAACTTGTGAAGAAAAAAAAAGACAGCAAATTCACAGAAGGAATCTATCTACAATAAGAGAGGTGCAGTTAACATATTCAATATTTATCTTAACATACATTATAGATTAATGTGATTTATACTTGCTTGTAGAACTTAGTGAGTTATCACATGGGTTCCTTATTTTAGTATCCTGTCATTCTCTACTGCTTCAAGATCAACCTAATCCGTTGTAAAAATAATATCCCTTTGAATCACACAGCTTGAAATATGAGAACCTCTTGTCATTTGAAAAACAGCAATCATCCAGAATGATATCCCAGCATATATATGGACTATGGTTTGGTGTGTTGCGCCACCGCTACCTCTTTCTTTGCCTCCAATAAGCATATAAAAGCCATCAAAGGGACACAACAACCTTCCAATGACACATATGGTGCGTCCCACAATCTTCTTAATTATCTTCAATTGATGTATTGAGAAGTTGTGCAGCAACATTATAGTGCCACCCCAATATTAGTTTGTGGCAAGTATAGAGGAAATCAAGGATGTTTAAGTCCAAACTAATCGAAAATAAAACAACAAATCGTTCCAAAAAATATCAAAAACTGCAAAAAAAAAATCGAATATTTTTTTACTCATTTGAATATTGTTTTATAGAAACTGCTAGAATCGAAATTTAAGTCATATTTTCAAAAGCAAATCAAACCGTAAAAGTAAATTTTAATGCAAAATTATTCTACAATTGTTTGACTTGTATTCTTAATATTACATTTTTTTTTGTGAGTTCTTTAAACAATGTCTTATGACACTTGTTAACAAGACTCATAGATAAATTATCTTTAACTTAATTATAACAAAAGACCCAATAACATATTATATAACAACAAGATCACGATTCAAGAGGAAAAATCAAGGATACAATTTTACATTTATGCAAAACTTTTTGTAAAATCTACAGTAGTAATTGCTGTGTTTGACAAATAGTAATTTTTTTCCTCAAAAAAAGTGTTTGTAAAAATAAATTAAAAATGATAAGTTTTTTTTGCAATATTTTTAAGGAGATCTACATCATCGTTATAAAATTTATTAGATGTAGGGAGTACAAAGTGATGCACATGTCACCCTTTCAAGTTTCAACAACAAAAAAAGTTATGCATATGTCACGAGGAGTACAAGTGATACCAATATCACCGGTATTTACACAATTATTAGTATATTATATCGAATGTGTGATTTAAATTTCATATGAAATCTATTTTTCAACGATGATTCTAATACATTTTATTTTTTTTAATCTCTATTCAACATAACATTTTATTTTATCGCTCTTTCTATCATCTCATCAATGTATCATATTCATTGCATCCGTCATTATGAGCTTAACTCAATTATTAGAAACAATGCATAATATATATAAAGTTTGAAGTTCAAACCTCGACAAAAACTAAATAAAGATTCATCACATCAATTGTTATATCTATTTCTTTTTCTTATATATACATACATATATACATTTACATTGGGTGTCCACTGTCCACCAAATACTTTCCTTAATTTTTTTTTTTAAACAAAACATGTATCTAAACTGTATTCTCTAGGTTTTCTTTGATGTCAAAATTTCTTATTTTCATTTTTATACGAATGGTGGGGTTTTGCTGTATAATAATTTCCCCCCCAAAAAAATAGCAAAACCAGAAAACCTGAGAGGTAATGTAATGTAATAGAGGCAAGAATAGAAGGTAGGTGAGATTATTTAATTTTGTTAACACCCCCCTCCTTACTACTTCAATTCGACCATTCAATTGGTGTTGCCAGTGACAGGAAGTAAATATAACACGGAAACTGTTGCCATCTGCAGTACTTAGATTGATTACTGTGGTTGGGCCAGCAAGTTATATTTCTCCATTTACGACTTCACCAAATAGGTTGGCACGACAAGTTATATTTCTCCATTTACGATTTCACCTAACTTTCTATTGCAATAGTTATTACCAGTCAAACTTGATCTTCTATTTGATGTATATATAGTTTGAAAACTGTTTATCTTTGTTTTTGTCCTATAATAAAAGTGTATGACATGACGTACAATAATGAGTCTAATTTTTTTTTGAGAGATAACGAGTCTAATTTGTTTACATCAAATACCAAATTACATCCATTGTGAACAAACAACACTACGTGTTACAAATTCTGAAACTAACCATCCATTACTCCTTCCTATATCTTGGCAATGAACCATCCTCAATAAAATATATTATCAAATCCATCACTTATATATAAAAAGGGGAGCTTCTACGGTACACTCACAAAATGAGGTGTACTGGTACTCTTCCTTCATAATTTTATAAATAAATGATTTTTTTGTGTGTAATAAATAGCTATTTGTCAATATTTATATTTTATAGAACATCATTTTATAAGAGAAAACATCATTTCATTGTAATTTTTTTACATATTATCGTAAAATAATCAATGTTCTCAATTATGAGTGATAAAAATTAAAAAAAAAATTAATTTTATTTTGTTGACATTTTTTATGAATAAGATTTAGTTATTATAATTATAAGTGATAAAAAAAAAATATTTATCTTCAAAAAACAACTAATTTAGTTATTAATTTAAAGAATGAGTGTACCGGTACATTCAAATATATTGGGTGTACCATAGAATTTGCCTATAAAAAGTAATATAATAGATTACAAATCTAGTAAAAAAAATTAGCAAAATATATAAGTAATTATAAAGCATAATTGATCTTACCCTTCATGAATTGGGGTAATTTACTCGAAAAAAACTCATTTTTTTTATCTTTATTATTATAACGAGTTGCCATTTTCATCTCAAGAACATTAGCCATCTTTATATCCTTCATTCAACATGTGATTTTCATCTATTTCGTTTAAAAATCTGAAACATAGTTGTCATTAGGGGTAAATTACCAGCAATTCATCGTTGGGTAATGTAGTTATGCAGACTTCATTGATAGTTTTTTTTCTTTCTTACAATCATTTACAACTTTCATCTCAAAAACATCAGATTTCTTCATTTACTTTACTCAACATGGGATCTCCATCTTTTTTCGATATAAAATCGAATCATATTTGTCATTAAGGATAAATTACCCCTAATTTAACAAAGAATAACGTAAGCATCATAATCGATACTTTTCACTTAAAGAATTTGTTAAGAGACTCGTTAAATTAGACATGATTGCCCTAAAATGGTTAGGGTGTGTAACCGTAGGATGCATCATGCATGCCTCATTTTTTTAGGGGCACCCCTAAATTTTCATTAAAAAAACATATGTCAAAAAGTTTACATAGGAGCTCTTTTTAAAAATAATTTTTGGAAAAAAGGTTGTACCAGGTTCACAACTTCAACAGATAAACAAGGTTTGACAAGTATTCTTTGACATTATATCGAGAGCACACTCAATAATTGTGATTTTTTAATCAATTTCCGTTAACCGTGGATCTGGAATTCCCTGCGGTCAAGGGAATCACACATTCACACACTCAAACAAACTACATCCATTTGATACGTCCGACGGTGTAAGAAAATACACGACATTGTCAAGACATATGAGTTGAAACATATGAAATCATTAATTTTGTTGCATCATCTAATTTATTCAAGTGTATTTGAATTAAGTGTTTCTACTCTTTTTTTCAATCTAATATCTTCTACTCATACGTGTAAAGACTGCAAATGCAAAAACTAACACTTTTTTTTAGATAAAAGAAATGACAAAACAATTCTAAACTCACACACAAGTAGAGATACCAGAATTCGAACTCCAATCATAGCGTCCAACCTAACAATTTCAACATTTTGTAAGTTGAGCTAGACTTGTGGACAATACTAACACTTTTATTTATAATCAATGATACAAGAAACAAAAATGCATAAAAAGGGAGTCTATAGTCCGGTCATTATTTGTCCATTTTTTTAAGTAAAATTTTCGAATTCTTTTTCGGAAAGTGACCCATTTCTTTGTATACGGCTTAAGATAATTTTCAACAATTTTTTTTTTATAACTTTAATCTCTACATAATTTCTACGTATGTGGCCATAATGAAGTATTGTATCTAAAAAAAATTACTTAAAAAGAATTAAAAAAAGTAATTTTGAGGACCACACAAGTTTAGTTAATGTTGTTTTAATATATTCTTATTTCTTAGTAAATGTCTAATATGAACCCTATCCAAATGTGAGCCTTGCTATTTTTAGTAAATTTTAATAAAATGTTATATCTTTTCTACATTTTTTATTAGGGAAATGCTAACCGATACTTCCGGGCACTGGTTAAGAATATAAAAAAGGAAATTATATAGTAGTTAATGCATTGAAATTGTGTAATTAATTGATAATAATATCAAAAACAGCTTCATTTTATGATAATAATTTCCTTTTATGATATGCTTAACCAGTGTTTTAGGGCACCGGTTAGCAGGACTCTTTTTATTATTATATGAAATTCAGTTTTAATTAAAAATGACAATGGCCTACATTTGGACCATTTTCTAGAGGTCCATAATATATGAACAGCTATTCTTATATTTCGTTAAAATAATTGGTTTAATTTAGTTAAGGAGAAATAGGATGATAGTACCATTTTTTTAAGAGCAATATGATGATACCATTAAAAACAAGTCGGGAACATAGAAATTTCCACATAAAAATATGATATTTGACCGATCAAATTTTGATTTACCATTCATGAGGGAACAAATGGTTACCTTTTGTAAGTATTTGATTTTGTCACGTAGAATTGTTGTATTTATTATCAAATTTCTTTTTGAATTTGATGGTATGATATAGGTGGCAAAATAGAGAGTACTTATTATTAATTGGTTTTTAGTGTAAATCATATTTAAACTCATATAAAGCTCTAAACTTTGATAGTTTAAACCGATAATATCATGAAAGAACTCATTTGCCATTCAAAAAAACAAATGAGCAGAAGAGGAAAAAACATGAGAAGTACTAAATTAAACTTATATATTGCTTCCAAAAGGACCCCTTACAAAATATACTACTATATTTCTCTAAAAAGAGACCGGAAACACTAGAAACACTAGATAGAATGCTTCAACGATAAACATCAACAACACGTTACGCAGTAAAAATACTAGTACGTAGAATAATAACATACGAGAAGCAAAGAAGCCATGCATGCATGCTTTTGTTGAATATTGATCTTAAGGGAAAGGAAGAACACCATTTCCACCACCGACACCAGTTCCAACACCACCTCCAACGCCAGTTCCAACTCCACCACCAAGTCCTCCCAGACCACCAAGTCCACCTAGGCCACCACCACCACCTAAATCACCACCGACTCCACCTCCAATTCCACCAAAAGGTAGTCCATTGTTTCCTATTCCTGAATAACCACCAGCAAATGTCATGAAGTTCTTCTGGTCCTTCAAACCAGCATCAGTTGGTACATTTCTTGCACTTGTTGTAGCCACAACAAGAGCAAGAACCAACAACAACATACACCACTTTGCCATATCTCTCACTCTTTCTCTCCCACTTACTAGGAATATGTATAATAACTGCACTCTCTTACTCTCCCTTTGTGTCTTAACCTGAGTACTTGTGTGTCAAAGTGTGTTTGGGGAGTATCTTTTTATAGCCAAAATAGTAAGACCTGATAGGTGAGGTGGTAGTTGAGCATGGTAAATGAAATTTAATTTCTTTGCAGAGCTAGCTAGTCTTGCTGTCATTATATCAAACACATTACTACCAAAGATAGTATATATACAGTACATTTTTTTTTCAAACAAGCGGATTTTTGTGTTAACTCTTTGTCCCGATGGAAAAGAACTTTGTTAATCCAGAGTTCAAATATGAGGTAAGTAAAGTCTAATTAAAAAAGACAAATTCTATGATATACCCAATAAATTTGGATGTATTTGTACACCAAATCATAAAATTAATAATAAATGAATTGTTTTTTTTAAGAAAAATAATTATTTTTTATCGTTAACAATTATAATAATTAAATTTATTTACCAAAAGTTTCGACGAAATAAAATTTAATTTTTACAAATTTTTAATACTCATAGCAATGAATATTGATTATTTGTTATGACAAAATGTAAATTTTTTAATATGATCCTTATAACAATGAAATGATGTTTTTTCTTATGAATTGATGTTTTTTAAAATATAAACATTAACAAATAGCTTTTTATTTCATAAAAATGAAAATTAATTTATAAATTTTGTGTAAAAAGAAAAACCGATACATTAAAATTAGTGAGTGTATCATAAAAGCTTCCATTAAAAAATTGTTCAATACATAAATCGAACTCAGATTATTTTAAACAAATATTTTTTGTGTAGTTTATTAATCACTTGTCTAGTTAACTTAACTCAGGTATATATACATGTATGTATATGTAATGTGTATAACTTTTAAAAGAGACTGATGAATGGGATCCACCGTGTCGAGGGGGTGCCCTCAACAAAGACCGAGCCATATCCTTTTAGGTTGATCAATATATTCTGCCACCACATCCATTAGTTAGGATAGTTGCAATTGCATTTACTCCTACTGGCCAATAGATTCTGCAAGCATAGGATTGGAGCTCAAAGAAGCGACGTGGCAAGATTCAGAGGAGTAGAGATCTTGAATAATTAAGACAGTTGCAAAGATGGGACCGTATATATGAACAGAAGTTTTGTATAGTCACGTGACTTTCGTTTAAGCAGTAAAATGCAAAATTGAATGGTCTCATATAGGATGAAATTAGACCTAAACATTAGTTTATAATTGGGTTAAATATGTTTTTATTACCTATAAAATATATCAACTTTTCGTTTTAGTCTCTCTAAAATTTTCCTTCAACTATTAGTCCTTATAAAATTTTCAACCACTACTTTTGGTCCCTATTTTTAAGTTAATTTTATTATTTTTTAATGAAATTGTGCAAAAAATGTGTAGAATATTGTAAAAATCTATCCCAAAAAAATTAAAATTTTTTAACAAAACATAAATTTAATATGAATTTTTAACCATCAAAAATATAAAAATTCATATTAAATTCATGTTTTGTGAAAAAATTCTAATTTTTTTTGGAGAGGTTATTATAATATTAAGAATTTTTCTGCAAAATTTTATTCAAAAATATGAATTCTACATATGAGTTTACTTTAAAGGAGGGATAAAAAGTGAAGATGGAAATTGTTTAGAAGACTAAAAGTTGAAGAAAAATTTTAGAGGGACTAAAATGAAAAGTTTGTATATTTACAGAGAAAAAAAACATATTTAACTCTATTTAATGCAATTCTAATCTTACAAATTGTTGGTTTTGGCCTGGACAACTTTATAAATAGAGATGGTTTTCACCCTTAGGAGTTGAACTCAAAATTATAAGAACAAATTGTAAGAAATATAAGTTTTTTCTCCTAATATTAACAAAAACGTAAAAAGTATCGTTGGTCATTTTGGTTTTTTTTTTACGACCGTTTTATGTCTTTTACTACCAAAAAACTGGTTTGAGAAGAAGACATAGACATTTTGGAAGTATAACTAAAATGACCATATTGTCATAAAAAAAAAAGTTGGTGTTTGTAAGCAACGATTACTTAAACCATGGCAAAGCCATAAAGAAAGGCTCGAATTTGGCACGCATACCACCGTTGCAAATTTGGTCAAACTTTGCAACAATTCGTGGCACTTACATAGTCCAATTACATGTAAACTTGCAACATAAATTACCGGAAGATAAGTAGCGAAAATATTCTTTTTTCAACACATTTTTTTATTTGATGAAATTTTTATGTAGAACACACAAAAAATTTATTCAATAAATAATTGAATATTAAAGAGAGTGTTGTTAGTACTTTTTAAGACGATAATAAACTCTGAAGTAAGCCCTAAAGATAAGTTTTTAAAAAATGTAAGATCTTGTTTAAGAGTTTGAAGGGGAGGGAAAGACTTTTGAAGAAGTTAAGTGGAGAAAAAAAAATCATTTACATTTTGTGAAATAGTATTTTTTTAAAGAATGATAATTTAATAATTATAATTAGTATTTTATTTGAGAAACAACTATGTATTTTATGTTTAATATTGAGTGTTTTACAATAAGATAGATTAAAACCTTATCGAGCACAAAAAAAATTCCCGAGTATAGAGGGATTTTGTATCATGGGAAAAGAAAGAAAAAAAAACTCTTCCGCCCAAAATTTCCTTCATTCCTTTCACTTCATCTTTCTTTATTTTGAAAGACCTAAAAGATACGAAATATCCTTATTTTGTTTTGAGAGACCTAAAAGATAAGAAATATTCTTATTTTATCATCTCAAAATAATAGCGTGCGGAGCTCGAATAAATTAAAAATAATTCGTTCTACATCTTGTGACAAAATAGGAAGTCATTGCAACACTTCTTAATTAGAAGAGTTGGGAAACAAAGCTAAAGAGAGAAGTAAGAGAAAAGAAAAAATTAGAAGGGGAAAAAAGAGAGAAACAATGGGAGTAAAAATAATAGAGGGATCAAAAAATTGAGTAAGAAACGCTTGGACAAAACATTGTTCGTCACTTTAAAATAGTGAAAGAGTTCCGTTTCCCATGAAATAGGTCCATACGTATCAAACATCCTAGATCAGTGTGTTCTTAATCTTGAATATTAGTGATTATATATTGATAAATATAAATCACTGCATGCATAACTTTTGATCCTAGTGTTAATTACTGTATCTATGGGTTTCTTCTTTTTTTTTTGTTGGCTGTTGTTTTTAAACTTTTATGCAGGACCCCGTTTAAGCATATTATGATACTGTTGCCATTGCCGTTTTTGTCATAGAGCACTTGGTTATTATCTGAAGTAAATTGTTTACTGGCCAATCATTTCTGCAATAGCATTACGCAACATTCTTGTTTCTGCATTTGCGATTGTTGTGTGCTTACAGATTTAAGTTTCATTCGTGCAGGATATTGGCATATTTGACGATATCATCTTAGTAATTGAAAACTATTAAGCGCTGTTACATTTCAGACCTACCTATCATAAGTGGTTACATAACTTACGCACCACTAAAGCATGCAATTAGTGTGAGATGCCACAACTTTAAAACACCGAAACAAATAGTATCAGGATATCTCATGACAGTAAAAAACCAACTTGCAAAATGCATATAATATGCAAAAAATTCCGTAACCGTGACATTCAAAAATAAGTAACATAATCCTTAACATTACAACATAACAATAACGAATAAATGACTCCAAAATCCAGCTAAAACAAGCAGAACAACAAATGCATCACATAAAGAATAACCAGAAAATGAAAATCTTTAATAGGGAGAAATCAACTACATTTAGTCGACTTCCTCAATCTTGGGGCCAGCACCACCTGCATGAGAAGGAGCATCATCATCATCAGCTGCAGCGCCCATGTCAGGACCTGCACCACCTTGGTACATCTTGGCAATGATCGGGTTGCAGACACTTTCCAATTCCTTCATCTTGTCCTCGAACTCATCTGCCTCTGCAAGCTGGTTAGCGTCTAGCCACTGGATAGCAGCCTCAATGGTGTCCTCAATCTTCTTCTTGTCATCAGAATCAAGCTTTCCTGCAATCTTGTCATCCTTAATTGTGTTCCTCATGTTGTATGCATAATTTTCCAATGCATTCTTGGCCTCGACCTTCTTCTTATGTTCTTCATCCTCAGACTTGTACTTCTCTGCCTCTTGAACCATCTTCTCAATATCTTCCTTTGAAAGTCTTCCCTTGTCATTGGTGATGGTAATCTTATTCTTCTGTCCGGTAGTTTTGTCTTCAGCAGAGACATTCAAGATACCATTGGCATCAATGTCAAAGCACACAGTGATCTGGGGTACACCCCTAGGAGCAGGAGGAATTCCTGAAAGTTCAAACTTGCCCAACAAATTGTTATCTCTTGTCCTTGTCCTCTCTCCTTCAAAGACTTGGATCAACACACCAGGCTGGTTGTCGGAATAGGTAGAGAAAACTTGTTCTTTCTTTGTTGGAATAGTGGTATTCCTTGGGATAAGGACAGTCATAACACCACCAGCAGTCTCCAAACCAAGAGATAGAGGGGTGACATCCAAAAGGAGAAGATCCTGTACCTTCTCGTTGCCCTCACCACTCAAAATTGCAGCCTGAACAGCGGCACCATATGCAACAGCCTCATCCGGATTAATGCTCTTGCATAGCTCCTTTCCGTTAAAGAAATCCTGAAGAAGTTGTTGAACCTTGGGAATTCTGGTTGATCCACCGACTAGGACAACATCATGGACACTTTTCTTGTCCATCTTAGCATCTCTTAAACATTTCTCAACAGGCTCCATACATTTTCTAAAGAGATCCATGTTGAGCTCTTCAAATCTGGCACGTGTAATGGGGGAGTAGAAGTCAATTCCCTCAAACAGAGAATCAATTTCAATGGTGGTCTGGGCAGTAGAAGAGAGAGTTCTCTTCGCCCTTTCACAAGCAGTCCTCAACCTCCTAAGAGCTCTTGGGTTGAGGAC
>Ga0209282_1002198_pt1 | contig 11156 bp, 5 predicted proteins | sample Mtrugardesep15_FD_187529 | JGI IMG/M metagenome (GOLD analysis project Ga0209282, IMG submission 187529) | Root nodule microbial communities of legume samples collected from California, USA - M. trunc garden sep15 (SPAdes) (version 2) | ecosystem: Host-associated > Plants > Roots > Nodule...
AATGGATTGGAAGAGATCTAGTTTGAAGATCTATGGAGATGTTCTATTGGGATTTTTGTTGCTTTGTATAATTCAGATTTCAAGTTCTCTTACTGATCCTACTGATGGTAAAAGATTCTTTTTGACTGTGTCTATTGGTATTTTTATAATGTGTGTGTTTCAATCATGGTTGAATATTATCTATGTTTTTCTCTTATGATATGTACTGGTAATGAAATAGGATTGTTTGAATTCAGCTATGAATGTATGTAGCTTGACTTTTCAGACCGAAAGCGTGTCCGGTGTGCGACACTGACACATGTGGTTACATTTAACTACTTTTAGTATCTCAAATTATTAGTTGTGTCAGTGCTTCATAACTGTAAACTGTACATTTAAGGCATGTTTGGATAAACAGCTTATAGCACGAACACTTATCATAATAAGCACTTATGTGTAAGATTACATAAACTATTTTTATAGAAGATGGTAAAATAAAATCAAATTGTTGTTGTATATGCTATAAGCTGTTTTCATAAGCTATCTTGGAGGACTTATGAAAATAAGCTGAGAAAGGTTTATGAAAAATGTCATAAGTTGTTTTAAAGTCTCCCAAACAGTCTCACAACTTATGCCAGTAGATAAGCCCATATAAGCCAAATTCAGACAGGCCCTTAATACTAATTCTTTGTCTTGATTGGTGTGTCAAGGGTTACTGAATTGTGTAGCTGATTGAGAACTAGAAGATAAAGTTTATGTATTAATGCTTTCAACATATTCTGGATTGATTATGTCATAATAATATCTTCAGTATATAAGAGTTCTAATATTTTTGTTTGTTTGTATCAGTTGCTGCACTTAATAGCTTACATGCTTCACTGGGATCTCCTCTTCTACCTGGGTGGGTTTCTAGTGGTGGAGATCCCTGCGGAGAAGGGTGGCAAGGCATTCAGTGTAATGGTTCGTTCATACAAAAAATGTACGTTACATTTTGATCCCTTTTGCCTGACTTTTCATACTGACTTACTGATTGATATCTCTCAAATTTATTTGTTTATGGACATGATTTATAATTGGACATCATTGTCGTTTTATTTAGCGTAGCAGAATTTGAACAAATCGTTATTGTTTTGTGAAATAGTGACGATAGAGCATTATAACATAGCAGAATTTGAACAAATTGCTATTTTCCACGATTGACAACACTAGTTTGATTCATGTAGCTTACCCCCATGTAGTGGATAAAGGTTTTTGCTGTTGTTGTATCTCAGAGTAAATATCATAAGTTTTCTTATCATCTTATTTGTGACAGTGTTCTGATTGGTGCAAATCTGGGAGGAGAACTGGGTGATAATCTGGCAACATTTGTTTCAATCTCAGTAATGTAAATATAATTCTCCTTGATTTATACATTTATTTCAACCTCAGTAATGTATATATAAGTTTCTTCTGCATTATCTTCATTGCTTGCTGTGTATTTTGGAGGTAGCGATTTGAGCAACAACAACATTGGAGGAAGTATTCCATCCAATTTGCCAGCTACCATGAGAAACTTGTATGTAATAACTCATTTCTGTAATATCAATTCTTTCCATTAAATTCTGTTAAAAGTCGTGATGGATTTTACTTGCAGTTTTCTTTCAGCCAACCTGTTGACTGGAAGTATTCCAACCTCTTTATCCGCTTTAACTGGACTCAGTGACATGTGAGTTTGTTGCATGTTCTATATTATATCTTATATTTGTATGGTAGACTGGTAGTTGATGTTAAATTTCATGCAAGTTCATCTACATTATAACGAATCATCTCCTTTCAGGTCTCTTAACAACAATCATTTAACTGGAGAAATACCAGATGCGTTCCAGTCACTTACGCAATTGATCAATCTGTATGGCCTCATTTTAAACAATACATTAGTATAAGACAATTTGAATTAAAATTATTTCTTCGCTATACATTTAACATATTTTATTTTCCTAAAAAAACCATTTTAAAGATATTTTATTTATGGAGTGATTACTATTTTGCAGAGATTTATCTAGTAATAATCTGAGCGGGGAACTACCTCCTTCGGTGGAGAATTTGTCATCTTTGACCACACTGTTAGTATTTTGTCTTAGTACAATCAAAGTATGACATTTTCTCTGTCAATTATCGAGGAAACTCATTACTTCCTTTCTGTCAGACGCTTGCAGGATAATCAACTATCTGGGACACTTGATGTTTTACAAGACCTTCCTCTGAAAGATTTGTACTATTCTTAACCATCGTATAAATTATGACTGATATATTGTTAAATTGTTTTCATTATAGATTGTAGAACTTTCACGATGCATATAGGACTTAATGTCATCTTTTCAGTTTTAGTCCTACTTGATTCTCTCTTAAAGTTTAGTCTTCCCTGTTTGAGCAGGAATGTCGAGAACAACCAATTTGCTGGCCCGATACCTCCAAAGTTGCTAAGCATACCTAACTTCAGGTGAAGCCGTAAACAATAAATATATTACATATTATGCTTCTTTTTGCTTAAATGGAAAATTTTCTTGAATTAGAAGATTTGACAATGGACATGTATGGAACTTGGTGGTTATGAGTCTGGAATATGTTTTTCTTGAAAATTCATTTGATCCTGTTAATTTTAAAGCTGTCTGGTTTTGCAATTAAGCGAAAAAGGAATGAACAAGGCCAAAAGAGAATATATGATACTTTTATATTGCGCCTTCTGAAGAAGTTATGAAGCAGTGCATTTGTAATTGTTACGGCTTCCTCACCTTTACTAGCCAAATTTGCAGGGTTGAGCTAGGCCCAACCCAAATTCTAACATGGTATTAGTGTCTATCCAAGATCCATTGGATCACTTGCTATAGGGTCACATTCTAGATGTCAGTCTTGGGTGCGAGGGGTGTGTTACAAGTCCTGCACTGGATGGGATATCGCCTGAAAATGAGTTTATAAATAGGAGAGATCCTTGCCTTACTTCCTGTTTTTGTAGGGTTAAGACCAAATTCTAAGAGTAATAAAAAACAAATAGATGCCTCCAGTTAAAGAGTTGGGTAAAAAGAAACAATGTGTTGTTTAAAATAAGTCTCAAGAGTCAAGATTACATAGAAATTCTAATTTGTAATAGTCACTGTGCATTAGGCAAGGTACACTTTTGCACCCAAATTGATGCCTAATTTTCTTTATTGGTATTTGAAACTTGTGGTTCAGGCTCCGTCAAATCCACAGAAGGTGTAGAATTTGTAGTTAAATTCAGTGTTGTTAAATAGTGGCTACAGCGGAGCTATACCGCTATTGTGTAGCGGAACTTTAGCAAAAATCTTACCTTCCATCATTTAATTTAGATTGAAGAAGGATAATAGTGCTATATTTTAGGAAGCGGTCCAAATATTGTTATATTTGCAATAGCAGGACACAGTTGAGTTTTAGGTCTTTTTAATTGTCGTCCTCATAGATTACGTGGTACTACTACATTATTGTTATTTATTGATTTTGGTTACATCAGAAATTTTAATTTGAAGATATATTTGTTCACTTGTAATGTTGTAGCTTCTGTAACTAAGATAATGTTTATTATGCAGACAAGCTGGAAATCCATTTAATGATAATTCCACGGCAACTCGTGCTCCTCCTTCTCGCTCTCCAGTAACAGCACCGCCAGGAGCACCACCAGGAGCACCATTTTTTCCAGTACCATCTTCTGGTTCTGGCCGTGTACCTACCAAACAGGCTAATGGACCAACTGTAGCGGTTGAGTCAAAATCTGGGAAATCAAACAAACATACCAAAAGGGTGGTTTTGATAGTTATTGGTAGTGTTTTGGCGTTCATTATTTTTGTACTAGCACTTGTTCTATTTATTCCAAGATGTGCTAGAAGGGAACGGGTTGACCGAAGGTCCAAGCGACATCAAATTGGGGCATATGGAGGTGAAAGACAACAAAGTCCTAGCAGTCTAGGGGCTATAGTCCGACCACCTAGTCAAACAGAAAAAGGCAAATACATATAGCTTTTAGTTCTTCATTTAATTATTTATCTTGCAATTAATTATTCATTGGTAGGTTCCACTAATTTACCACTTAAATATGTTAAATGATTTTGATTTATTTTAACAGTACCGGCAAGAGATGTCTTGAGGCCAAATGATGATCGCCAAGAAGAGCCTAGGAGAGTGTGGGCTGTTCCAAATGCACAGAATAAGCAAGAGAAGGATGTGCAACGAATGACTGCAATACCAAGGGATGTCTTGAGGCCAAATGATGATCGCCAAGAAGAGCCTAGGAGGGTGTGGGCTGTTCCAATTCCAAATGCACATGATAAGCAAGAGAAGGATGTGCAAAGAACGGCGACAATAGCAAAGCCAGTAGATCATGAGATTGATATCAGCACACCTGAAGTGTATTCTGTGCCTCCTCCGCCTCCGCCGCCTCCTCCGCCACCCCCTCCTCCTTCAATTCCTACTAAGAAGGTGATCGTTGAGCCGACCACTTCTCATTCACTTCCTACCAAGAGAGTGATTGTTGAGCCGACCACTTCCAACAGAGGGACTACTGTCGATCCATCCTTAAGAAGTTCAAGTCCTCCTACTTTCGCAAAATGTTTTACCATTGCATCCCTTCAACAATATACAAATAGCTTTTCTCAAGAAAATCTTATAGGTGGAGGCATGTTGGGCACCGTGTACAGGGCCGAGCTTCCTAATGGGAAGGTAAGATTTTTGCTTATTGGTGCAATTGATTAATGTCCAATTCTCTTTCACTAGCTTATTTTTATGCCTTGATTGGGTTCTTATTTTGATGGTTACTCTCTTTTTCTTCTGAATTGTTAGCTACTTGCTGTAAAGAAACTTGACAAAAGAGCCTCTGTTCACCAGAGGGATGATGAGTTTCTTGAATTGGTAAATAGTATCGACAGAATAAGACATACAAATATTGTTGAGCTTATTGGATACTGTTCAGAGCATGGTCAAAGGCTTCTGATCTATGAGTACTGCAGTAACGGGTCACTATATGATGCACTTCACTCAGATGATGAATTTAAAGCATCACTATCGTGGAATGCTCGCATTCGAATGGCACTTGGGGCAGCTAGAGCCTTAGAGTAAGTCAAGTAATCAATATTGTCAACAAAAAAATTGTTCAGGCTTTTAATTTGTAGTTTATATCGGGTTCTAGGTTTTGGTTTTCAATTCTAGTTTATCCTGCATAAATATGTTACTACTCTTCATTGAATTCATTTTTCGCTGAAAGTATTTTTTTAATCTAATAACTTGCTCATTAATAAGGTAGTTGTACTCTAACCTTTCTAGAATGTTCTCAAACTTAAATTGGTCAAATCAAACATCATATTTAACCCGAATGCTTTTGACGTGGATGTTATAATCAAATTACATAGTGTACTACACTTGGTATAAAAAGCATTATAGTGATGGGAAGAAATCTTTTGCTTGATCTCTTAAGAGAGCTATATGATACTCCAGACAGATGAATGAAGTGTATGCAAAAAGTAAAATTGGAAGTTGAGTGATGGGAAGATTTTTCTTTTCTTTATGTTATTTAGAGACAGCAGTTTGAGATTCTGAATCTAATACTTTTTGTCTTCTACAAGATATTTGCACGAGCAATGTCAGCCACCTGTGGTGCACAGAAATTTGAAGTCTGCCAATGTTCTCCTTGATGATGATCTATCTGTGCGTGTATCTGATTGTGGTTTAGCTCCATTGATAGCTTCGGGATCTGTAACTCAGGTATGGAATTATTTGAAATTGTAGTTGTTTCGACATTATTAGGGAAATTATAAAAAATTTATAGGTTTGGCATATGTCCTAATATTTTAGCAGGATTTAACTGCAAAGTATCAATGGCGAAATGTAATTTGTATTATAACAGTCTGGTAAATGATAATATTCCATGTTTTGTCAGCTCTCTGGGAACCTGCAATCAGCTTATGGCTACGGAGCTCCAGAATTTGAGTCAGGAATTTACACTTACCAAAGTGATATATACAGCGTTGGAGTGGTTATGTTAGAACTTTTGACCGGCCGTCAGTCCCATGACAGGTAAGAATGGATAAGCAAAATACTTCAGCATCTGTTTTGGCAATTTATGCAGTTAATTCATTGTTTGGGACATCTCGGACAGGACACGTCCACGAGGGGAGCAATTTCTTGCTAGATGGGCAATTCCCAAACTTCACGATATTGATGCATTATCAAAGATGGTTGATCCTTCTTTAAATGGAGTTTACCCTGCAAAGTCATTGTCAAATTTCGCCGACATTATTTCTCGATGCCTTCAGGTGAGTTTTTATCAGTTTCAACATAAATCTCAGTTATTGTTAGCTTGTTCATCTCTATCCAATGGAATTAAAAAATTTCTTTTGGATGGACAAATCTTAGTATATCAGTTGTTCTGTTAGTATTTTTCTCTTTCACCGGCATTTGAATCCTTGCCGACCCTTTAACTCCTTCAATTAATTTATTGCTTTTAATGCAGACGGAGCCCGAATTTAGGCCAGCAATGTCAGAGGTCGTCTTATACTTACTAAATATGATAAGGAGGGAGTCTCAGGAAAGTGATTCAAATGAAAACTGAGAATGGTGATGATATTTGTTCATGAAAGATTTAGCTACTGAATATGATTTATGTGCATAGACATCATCATACTACAAATGTTACCAAAGGAGGGCCCCATTTGTTGTCTCTACGCTATATTACATCCTGCTAACGTGCCCAACATTCACAAGGAGTTTTGTCCAATCAATTTCTTAGGAACACTCCTTGTATTTAGTCTTGTTATATCTGATAATTTTTAGTTCATTGTAGCATTACATGATAGTTTTGCATAGGTGTCTAACTAACCCATTTGTTTGATAATTGTTTCTAAATTCTTAATAATGAAGAGTGATTCCAATGTGCATGCATCCTTTTGGTTTTTATGTTAGTCCATGATAATACAAGTTTGTTAGTCATTTGTACAAATTCAACTCAAGCATTGTGAACTTCCAAAAGTTATCTATTGCCTTTTTGTTTACTTGCTAAAAATTTGGTGTCTTTTAGATTGAGTAGAGTTGCGTTTAAGCTTCAAAATTAGGTGTGGTCCATTTAGAAAAATGTAACTGAGTTGTCTACATGAATTTAAGCCAATTATTTTAATTAATTAATCATCATTTCTTAACCGTCACTAGCTTCAACTCTTATAATAATATTATTATACACCTAAATTTGAACCGATGGGCACTCACTTATGGATGTCACCATCAAACCAAATTTGAACCTCCAGAAAAAGAATGTCTACTACGTGACGTTACATGCTAAATTGAAATTTTACATTTACTTTAACATCGAAAGGTATATCCAACTGCCTAGAAAATAATCGAATAATTGTTTGATAAGAACTTTTGGATATTTTGGCAAGAGTATTCTTTTATAGTTAGAGTAGCTAATTAAAGAAGATAGTATAAGGTAAATAAGAGTTGAGTGCATTTAACATATTTCATTCAAGGGTAGAAGAAATTGGATGTCATTTTCAATGTTTCTTTTAACAGTAAGGACAAAAGAGTTTGCACAGAAAATGTCCATTTTTTTTACACAATTTACATGTCACATTCAAGAAACAAAACTATTTAAAATTATTTTATATCTTTGTGATGATTTAAATTTATTTAGGTTTTGACTTTGTAATTTATTTTCCTGTAATATTTGTTATAATATAATCAAATCGTTAGAAGCAGAAGACCTACAAAACTACAAGATAAACTATTAAGAAAGTATAGATATTAATGAGTTGGATCAAAATATGCTTTATGATAAAACAATATGACGTAATTTGATCAATGTTATCGACCCTATATAGTGAGAAAATGCTTAACGGGTTTGTAATTTGTTCTAGACTAGACAAGACCTAATCCGTTGAGAATCCATGATCTAGTCCAACAAGGTACATCATATTTTGCAACACATCAAATTTATCGTGTGATCAAATCACAAACGATTCTATAATGGTTATTAACATACGGTGATCTATGAATCATGTGGGGATTCGCTTAATGAAATAAGCATTGCGGAATCTATAATCTTTTACATGTCACATATAAAAGATTATCAACCCATTGTGAAAGAGACATTATCAACGCTTGTAAAACTTTTGAGCTCCCCTAAAACACAAACTCGAGCACTTGATATACATCATTATACGTCGCAAAGTACACCATCAAATACGTGCTTATTTGAGGTAAGAATAGTTAAAGTTGGGTGTGGTAGAGGGTCTCAAAACAATTGTAAATATCTCAGAATGGGTCAAACTCATGTTAAGAAACTCATGTTATGTCCATTTTCTAGAAAAAAAATAGTTTTCTAGAAAATTCCTTAGAAAAACCATTAATTAAATATTTTTACTCTAAATAAATAAATCAAGAAAGAATATCAAATTTAACCTCACAAATTTTGATCATTTTAGTCTCTCCAACAAAAAGTAAATGAAAATTAATCTCTAATATATTCATATTAAAAGACAAATTAGTTCTAAATTTATTATTATTTTTTTTTTGTGGAGAATTAGTTCTAAATTTATTATACCAGATGAACTAATTTGTTTTTCAAATTCAATATGACCATGAGATTAGTATGAGTTTATTTTTCAGTCGAGAAAATTGCGAGGGATCAAATTGAGTCTCTTTCAAATATTTTAATATTATTAAAAAAAAAAATAATAATTAAAAAAAAGGTAAAAGCTAAAATGTACTCCACATGAAAACTTGAAGCGGTGGTTAGTTTATAAGAGAGAATGAATGCATGAAGTGCTTTTCCATTTTCATTTGATTGACAGAGTGTAGTAGTGTGCAGTTTCGGCAAAGAAAGAGCCAAAAAATCAGAAAGCGAAAAATCCGTAGATTCCACAATCCTAACCCCTTTTTCAGTGTGCATTCTACACTGCACACAAAACCGCACTAAGCTTTTTCCCTTTCGATTCCGATTTCGAAGATCCCTTCATTCTCACAACAATGAGTCGCTACGATCCAAACCCTTTCGAAGAAGAAGAGACTCACGTCAATCCTTTTGCGGTTACTTCCTTTTTCTTTTTCACTTTTCCGCATAATTCATTCTGAATAATCGCTTTTTGTTATGTTGTTTCAGTTCGATTCAATTTTGTTAATTATTTTGAAATGCTGATTATTTTTCAGTGATGAATGATTGTAAATGTTTGAATAAGTTCATAATTTGTTCGGTTACTGGTATTTAATTGCAATTTTTTGAATTGATAGACCTAATAATTTGAAACTTTGGAAGCTGTGAAATTGTTAGATAAGATGTTAGAAATTGAAAAATTAGTTTGTGTTTGTGTTGTTGATTTGAAGCCAATGGATCTAATTTGGTCTGCGAGAAAGAAAATATATTGTCGATATGTGATATATCGAGACTCTCGCGATAGATGATTATACATGACCTGAAAATGTGTTTATATAAGTGAGAGACATTCATGGCCTTACAAGCCAGTTTTGTAGGTTTTGATCAGGGGAACCCTAATTTTAAGACGGTATTCCAGTCTATCCAAGATCTATTGGACTGCATGTTATCAGGGCGCTCATGTCACACACCGGATGTTTGGTTTTGGGTGTGAGGGGGTGCGCCGTGACTTGAGAGTCTCACATTGGATGAGACATGGCTTGAAAATATGGTTATATAAATGAGACATCCCTCACCTTATAGATCGGATTTGTAGGGTTGGGTAGTCTCAACCCAAATTTTAAGAAATACGCATGAAAATTAGCATCACGTTCTTCTCCATCAGTTATTGACGGTATCATGTTTTCTTAATCATTGATTTCCTTAATCAATATATAGAGATTGAAATCTCACAGGATTCTTATATTTCTTGCATTTGATCTTTAAATTTTTGGCAGATGAGTTCCGTAATTGTAAATAACGACTGATAATGTAGTATTGCAGTAACACCTTTGTTGATTTGAAACTGCAGATATTTATTTTTATTTTTAATATTTTTTATTTTTTTGGTTTGCTTTCTTATTTGAATGTTATCTTAAGGACCAAAACATTAAGCATTTTTGTTGATAATATTAGGACGGAACAGCTAAAGGAAAAGGGTCAGGACAATCCAGTTATGGTGGAGGTGCATTTTACACTACTGTAAGTTTTCCCTTTTCTTTAACTGATACCAAGATATATGTTAACATACAACACTTTGCATGGTAATATTTTGACAAAGGAGAGTCAATGGTTGCTTTAGCTTTTGATGTGTGTCCTTTATATTTTTATTGTGCAAGAGCATTAACCGTGATACGTGTTGCTAGAATTTGAATATTGAAGTTCAGATTTTGTAGGAATTTTCCCTTTGTAATCAATCAGGAGATTTATATATACTTGATAGGTTGGGAGGGATTTTTCCCTTTGTAGTCAATCGGGGGATTTTTCCCTGAGGAAAAGATTTTGTGCAAGTTGTCTGAGAGAGGTTTAGTTTTTGTATTTACATGTTGGTAATAATTGATTTGTTATTCGATTGTTGAAGTTGATTGTTTGTTGCTAAGTGTCAAAAGGTTAGAATGGATTCTCTCTCTGTCTTTTTACTTGTGGAGTGGGTAAAATAAGTTTGCAGCACAAGAATTAATGTTTTCTGATCAAGCTAGAGTGAACATAGTAGTAATTAATTGTAGTAGACTTATGTCTGGAAGATAACACCGTGTTCCTATGGACACTTTTGTCGGAAATTATGATAGGAAGAGAGTTCATATTGAGAGGAAGGGTGCTATTCCGTTTCACCTGGTTAGCTGTCAAGATGCCTCTCCTGTTTTGATGCTGGTAGGAGTGTGAAACTTTTGAGGTCAAGATAAACTTTCATGCTGAACGGTCAAGGAGTCATTCAGTTATTTCCATGATACTGATGGTCATGGAGGCAGTTTGTAGAAATAATGGTTTTCTTTTAGTACCATGGATAGACATGCCATCCTGTTTCTATGGAGGCTAGGGCTTTCGTAAGAAGTTAGTTTGGTAGATCAGGTTCAGCTCTTTCATCGACAATGATGTACCATGTGAGGACGGGGTTTACTTTTTGAAGGACAGATGGTATATACACACAACACATTCACTTTTCATGTTTTTATAGCCTTCAACAAAGCCCATGAACTCGAAAGAGTATATGGATGATGAGAACGGCTCTGTCTGT
>Ga0209282_1002199_pt1 | contig 11155 bp, 5 predicted proteins | sample Mtrugardesep15_FD_187529 | JGI IMG/M metagenome (GOLD analysis project Ga0209282, IMG submission 187529) | Root nodule microbial communities of legume samples collected from California, USA - M. trunc garden sep15 (SPAdes) (version 2) | ecosystem: Host-associated > Plants > Roots > Nodule...
ATTTCTTAATAAGTATCCAAAGAACACTTGTTAACGTTTCACTTAAATTATTTATCAAATTGAGTTATGTGTCTAACTTTCTTTGGAAGTGCGTACTATATTAGATTAAAATTAAAAGATATTTACTTTTCCCACCCGTGGGTTTTCTCGTGCGCCTTTTTTTTTTCTTCCAAAAATGCTCTTGAGTTTTCGGATTTTATAATCTGGAATGGTGTTTTTCTTTGTTATATGGTAAAAAATGGAGTTACGGATTTTTCTGGATTTTGTAATCCGGATACTTCAAAAAATAGGGTGCGTTACATGATGTTTTCAGATTACATAATCCGGAAACCCCCTAAACACCATTTTTCAAGGTAAAACAGTTTGGATTATATAATCCGAACTGTATCAGCACAAATTCTAAACATGTTTGTAACATGGATAGTCATTTCAGGAACAATATTAATCTTTCTAACTCTCATCCTTCTGTTTTTGGGTCATTGTTACCTGTTCTTAGTCAAAAATTGGGTTTTCGGGCTGCTTGATCGGATTGATCCGAAATTTCCCCAGAAAAAATTCAAGAACCGTGACTCCCTTAGAAGGGACTTCTTGCGGGACTCCGCCCCTCAAAATCTAAAATTCCATCGTTTAGACTCATTTTTCATTTTTTATATTCTCAGAAAAATCCGAAAAAATTTGCATTAGTTTTATTTGATTTTTAGAACTTTTTGGTGCTATTTTTATGATTTTATTTAACAGATTTTTATCATTTTTTACTTAGTTTTTTTTGTTGTTTTTTAAAACAAAACTCAAAACTGCTGAAATGTGAGAGAGTCTGATGGCTGATTATACATAAGAATTGTCCGGATTCTAAAATCCAAAATAATAAACATGAATCCGGATTTTAAAATCCGGAATGCACAAGAGCATTTTTGAAAATTTTCCAGGTGAAGGCCATAGGGGGAAAAATAAAACTCAAATTAAAATGACATTTGGTATTCTAGACCTCAATGGTCAAACTAAACCACAATGTAACAAGTTTTCTTAAATTCATAATATAAAAGGGAAGTTTGTCAGTTGTCACTATCTCAAATTCCTGAATTTGAAAGCCATATTCACAAACACAGAAATATATGAGACAAATAAAATCTGTTTCCTTACAACATTCTAAGACTGCTATTTAAGGAAGTGAAAAAAAGCATTCTTTTTTTTCCACTTCCAAATACTGAATTTAACCAATAAGTTTTCTATACAAATAAAATGCCAATGAACTGCTTCCAAAGACTCCTTACCATTTTTTTCCTAACTCTTTCTCCTCTCAATTATATTTGCTTTAAGATTCTAACTTCTTACCAAAATGATTAAGATACATTTTATGTAGCTGTTTTTGTGCCATTGTCATATCCTTAGCACTCAATTTGTCTAGCTAATTTTCTGCCATTTCCCTATCCATAGGCTCCATTTCCTCAAGCTGCTCTATTCCCATTTTCTCATCCATATACTTCAAGCAAAGAGAGTGGATCAACTTGTGATGTTCATCAAGATTGGTGTAGGAGACACCAAAATCCTTCACCTAACTCAATAACTTGAGAGCCTTATCTGAATTATTTAGCCTGTAATGTAATATCCAACAATGAGAGAATAGTACAGAAGATCAATGATTAATGTTGAATCCTTCTTTTGGGCCTCTTCCAAGATCTTCCCAGCCTCTTTCATGCCATATGGAGGTGAAAAATAAATCCAAAAAGCTTCACTAGTAGTGTATAAACCTATACTTTCCATTAGAATCACCATCTCCAAAGCTTGTCCGATTTCACCAGCTTTAACATCTCATGTTGTTGATGTTTACTCCGAGTTCCAAGTGCGTGAAACCAAGATGTCTAGTAATTATGTACCTACAGTCATGGAGACGAGTATCACTAAGAAGGCTCATCACTTTCTGGAAATATTTGGATGTGGTGAGGTCCTCTTCTTAGTCTAGACTAGGAGGAAGGTGATTGTAGTCTTGAGAAGAAGAGTCATCACCATCCATCATCAGCATCATCATTTTTTGACAATAGAAGCGGCTTAGTAGATCATATCAGCACTACACCTTGCACTCAAAAGAGCTTGTAGCGTAAAGTAATTAATATGTATCTTGATTCGGCACACGTTGAAAAGCCTCAAATTTATGAAAAACATTGAGTGCAGCCTTCCCTTCTCGCCTCATAATTGAGAAGAATTCTATTTGTTTATTGAGAAACCGAGCGTTAAGAAGGCTGGTCTGATAATGGCCAATGTTCTTAAGCAAATCCCACAAAAAAAAACTATATCATTCTTGCTTAGTTTAGCATGTACCAAGCACATCTTATAAAGTGAATAAGATTATATGAGGTCGAACATTTGGGGTTTGAACTAATTGAGTTTGACAAGAGGTTTCAATAACATTGAGTGGAAAATGTTGTTGATGTTGAAGTAGAGTGGTTAAGTCAAGAGCATTAAGATATGACCATGAGGAGGAGCATTACTAAGAATACTCATCACTTTCTCGAAATCTTCGGAAGCTGTGACATTGTCATCACAATATGAAAAAGAGGGATTGCAGGAAGTGAACGATGATTGACGTAAAAAGTTAGGGATATACAAAAAGTGCTTAGGTATAGGGTTAGGAATTCTTCTTGGTGAGAATGAGGAGGAAGAAGAAGTGATGTAATGGCTGCCATGTCTTGCAGAACAGAACGGTGTTTATACACGCCTAGGTTTTTGTTTGGTTACCCTGTCGTGCTTTGTAAGGGTTCCACTTATGGTATGTGTTTGGTTACATTGTTTGCAAATAAAAAATTTAGGCTTCTTAACTTTTCAGGAACCATAATTTGTGAGGATGAGATTTTAAACGAATAATAAATCACATTAGGATTACTCGTTTTGGTATTTTTTTAGTTAACGGTAACGATAATGTAGTATGTATTATAATGCATGCATATGATATATGATGAAATCATCGTTAAAATTGCAGTCAATCTCTGCTAGCTCCATGATGCATATTGCATAGACATAAACATCCCAGCTAAACAATAAAGAGTATCCAGTCATACATATTTCAAGAATGATGTCTCCTTTTCTACCTAATAATAAATAAGCTATGGTTATTATATCACAGCAGGTTTAAAAATAACAGGAAAATCAACATAACAACGCTGCAATGACCGCAATCGGCCACAAGATCCTTAGCATGCTGAAAAATTAACACTCCGATTCCATAGTATAGATCAGACTAAAAACCAACAATCAAATAAGAACTAGATGCATTAATTCTACTCAATTAACAACATTATAGTAAGGGAAGATTCTCAGTGTCACAAATTCGCCAAAAACTCTAGCCAAACTAAAAAATTCCAGAATTTGAAATTCATACAAGGACACGACAAGATAAGAAACAGGTAAAATCTGTTACATTTATCTATGTCTCCTATTTTCCCTAATAAATAACCTATAGGTTTAAATTGTGGCTGCTTCACATCGACTGATGCAGCTGCAATATTGTCGGCAACTGCATCACATAACAACTGCTGTAGGTTTCAAAGTTACAGAAAAAGCTACATAATAACATATGCAATCAATGAATACATTGAACCGCGAAAGGCCTCACTATCCTTAGTGTTTCAAAGGAATACATTAACACTATAGCTTAAAATAAAAATCAACAATTTAATAAGAGCTAAAAACATAGTTATTCAATTAACAATATAGTATATTAAAATTTAATAAGAATTGAATTGATCATAATAATTCAATAGATTTATAACATAATTGTAATTTGTACAACAAACTAAAACTATAGCCATCATATTCATCTAATTGGCAATACAGTTTCTTGCATCAGAAAGCTTAATAATTTGATTGGAATGGCTTGTATTTCTTCAGATCAAGCAAGACTCCAGCAATTGATCCAACAGCAGCGGCAAGTGAGACAACAAGGCAAGCAAAACTGAATATTTGTAGGCAGATCCATTTGTTACTCCATTTTGGAATTTTCTTCTGTGCGATATACATCTCCACAGGAAAATAAACTGTCAGAGGCCAAAATCCCAATGCACCTATCACTCCAACGATGTCATTGAAGAACGGAAGCAACATTGATATAACAGTGGTTAAAGTAACAAACACCGTTCTCCAAACCAATCTGAATAAGTTCAATTTGTAGGGTGGATGACAAGGAATTTCAATTTTGAATTCTTTTTCAATGTTGGGCCATCTTTGAGTTGCACTTTTCTCCACAAAGGCAAAGATTGGTTGAGAAAATACTTGATATGCTCCCACGAGGTGAACTACTATAGCTGCATTTGCTATGTCAATTAGCCAATATGGATCGTAGAATCCAAAACCAGTTAGAAGATTTCCAGGTGCATCATCTCCAAATGCAGCATATCCCATGCAGCCACAAAGCATGTAAAATATTGTGGTCACCGCAATACTTATCTTGGTTGCTTTCTTCATTGATTTTGCCTCAGATGGTGGAGATTTCAATGTGTCCTGCGATATTAAGAATATTAGATGGATATAAATTCACTATATAAGGTCTAAATAAATGTTGGTTCAAGGTTCAACTATAGTTGAACCGTCTTGACAGTCGAATGAAGATTTGATAATTCATATTGTAGCTTCGGAAACTCAATTCAAGTATGTTTGTAAATATAAACTCGAATATGAATTGTTTGATCTTCATCCAACAACTAACATCTAATACAAATTCCATTTCCGGAAGGTATACCTGAATTTCAATGAGAACCACGGCATAGGAATAGGCAAAGGCTATGTTACCAAGAGCTTGAGAAGTCCTCCATATCTTTTGAGTCTCTGAAACAGCTCCAATGTTGATTCCTTTGAGGCTACCCAAGATAGTACCATTTTCTGTTCATGAATAACCCATACTATTATCAGTTTATGTAACTAGAAGAAAATTATGACACAAAATTTTAAGTATAGCTAGGGTCTCAAAATATAACCTGCAACTTTGGCAATTCCAAGTGTTAGACCAATTATGGAATATGTGAAAGACATGACTGCAGCAACTGATGAGAGCCACCATATTTGATCAAAATTTGGAATTTGTGAAAGGAAAATTTGTATCACGCCAAACATGATCATGTATAGGTTGCTTGACATGTGACATGGGCTTTTCTCTCCATGTTGATGGAAACAATTTGATCTTTTGATAGCCCTGTTAACCAAAAAACCAATGAAATAGAAATTAAACCATAAACCAATTTCCTATTCATACCACACACTATAAAAGCCACGTTTTTTAAGGGGTGAAATTCATGCTTTTGTAAAATAAATATAGTCTGTAATATCATTATTTATTTGTCGTAAAAATAAATTGTTTTTCTTCTGAAAAAGCCAAAATCTATTTAAGATATAAATAAATGCACAAGATGTAACACTATAAAGTATAAATAAATTTGAACTCACGTCATGCTAATAGATGCCGCAATTGTGTATCCTATAACAATTCCAAATAGATTGAGGTACTGAAATATCCCACAAAACTTAACCTTTGCTCCACCTGCAAAATACATTATCACACATGAATTGATAGTGGCAGATTTTTACATGTATTTGTAGACACTTAGTAATATTTTACTTATGAAAGAAACATCATTTGTTTGTCAAATATGAAAACATAATAAAGGAGAAGCAATGTTACCAAGAATAGAGCGAACAGCATCCATGTAAGTGTAGTTTCTCTTGCCGGAATCGGGGTCGCCGGCACGATAACAATCAGCAAGAAAGGAAGAAGTACAGGCAGTATCCTTTTTAAGTTACATATATTAACTACTACGATCACTAAAGATATTTTATTAAGTTCTTTTTTAATCTTTGATACATATCTTTTGGTTTATTTTAAGTGACATATATTAACTACTATCACTAAAACCTTCCACGATTATCTATTCATGACATTCAAAGTTGTTATGTTGTTGAACTCTTTTAAAAACATGCTCTTTATCTTATTACCGGCGTTTAGACCCGTCTGTCAAGGTTGGCCCTAGATATAGGTCAGGCGTGCGACTAGGGGGAGATCTGGACTGACAATATTAGTAGAGCAATTTTTTTTGTCAATTAGTTAAATAATACTAAATTTAATAAGAAGTTATATTAAAATTATTTGTAGCAACCAAAATTACAAAGAAAATAATCTATTATTCGTTCGTTTGTTGAAAATGAACAAAAATTATTTCATTACTAATTATTCTAAGAACATCTCTTTCAATATAGGTTACAAGAGATGAATCAAATGTTGTAGCATGATACTCGTGTATACGGACGGGTGAGCGCGTTGCGCTCTTTTTTTTTGGAACAAAGTCACAATTGCGTAGAAATTATAAATAAATAAAAAATAGATCTATGTATTGTTATATGAATAAAAATACACAGTTGCAGATTGAACGAACATACATAAATAATATATTATGTTTCACCATATTCCTAAACATAAATCCGACGTCGCTATCGTCCCGGATAAGTCACGGTAAATAGCTCGCCATTTTTTATGGACAATAGATTTTGATTAAAATTAGTTAGATTTTGATAAAGATTATATGTATAGTTATTTGTGAGTTCAAATTGCAGCATCATACTTATCTTTTCAATTAGACAAACTATAATATATACTCTTATCCTTTTCAATGAACAATATAACATTTTTATAAGCCGACCCTAACTTTTTTGTAAGAGAAACTCTACTTTCTCTCTAAGTTTTCTTTCTCTTTCACCTATCGAAGATGGGTGATTTTAGGTCATTTTTTAACCTAGAATCACTCATCTGCGTCTTTTTTTCCCTTTCTTTCAATCTAAATAAGTTATTTCCACATATATAAGTTTTTTCTTTTTTGTTTTTAAGTGATTTAGTGGTCTGAGTGTGGTGTTGTGTTGTCCGTCGTCTTGTGTGGCGTTTTTTGATTTTACTTCTTGTTGCGGTGTTCGTTTGGTTCCTATGAAATATCAGCTTCAGTCAATCACATATTCAATCAATGATTTAGGCATCAACGTTGCAGATCTTGAAGCATCGGTATTCTGGTGATTTAGATTTTATCATATTATTTGTAGGTATGTTGTCGTTGTATGCTATTAACTTGAGTGTTATGAGTTTGTTCGCGAATTCACCCTTTAAGTTTTTTGTGATGTTGATCATGTTATTGTATATGATGTATTTTATCAATTTGAATAAATGAATATAATTTTACTTTTGTCAAAAAAAATATAACATTCCTTATAACATTTGTTTAAAGATATAATTAGAATAATAAAATATATAGTCCAAGATCTCTTATTCACTTTGTATATTGTTATAGATATTATTGTTGGTATTATAGTGAGATGGTTTCTATTTTAATGTGATTTAACTATTTTTTAATTAATAATTGATGTAATTGATGTAATATTAGGACCAAATAGTGGATAAAATTCTTTAAATGAAGGGCAAAATTGAAAATGGTAAAAGAAAGCCTGAATTCATAAGTTTTTTATACATATAGTGTAGATGTAGCATGTTTTAATAGTCAGAATATTCTCTAAAATTAAGATGCAATGACCATTTTGACCATTATATATATATATCTTTTTTAGTAAACGAATAATAGTATATCTTTAGTCAAATAATCCTCTCTGAAAATATTGAGCATTTTTTATAACGACTACCGTTTCTTCTTTTTGTTAGTTAATGCCAATATTATATATAGTTAAACTGTCGTTAAATAATAGCACAACATTCCATTGTCGTCCAGCGGTTAGGATATCTGGCTTTCACCCAGGAGACCCGGGTTCGATTCCCGGCAATGGAATCTTTTGTTTTTTCTTTCCCCATTGTTTTTTAACTGATAATCAATACATAGTCGATTTTATATTTTCAAGATAAATTAACCAAAATCCATTGAACTAATTAGCAGTTTGTAACCAAAAATTAGCAGTTTAATTACAAAACATAGATGTTATCCTGCTTTTCTTCATTCAACACTACATTAAATATTGTTCAATGTTTTGCAGAGCAATTTTTTTGATCAATAAGCAGGGCAATTATTGAGTACAAGTTTTGAAAATATATAAAATATTTCGACAAAATAAAACTAACATAACATTATGTTTTTGTTATGTGAGATATTTTTTATGCACCATATTCATTCTTAACATCTAATAACTATAAGAATAAAATTAAGAAAAGTGTAATCAAATTTAAGTCGTAATAGTGACTGGCAAAAAAACAAAGAACCAGTTCTTCATATGTATACTTTTAGAAAGATAATGCTTATTGAGCTTAAAGTATGTTTTCTACCTAAATACTACTAGTAGTAAAATTTAAAGCACTTATTATTGTCCGTTTACACGTGATGATTTACATATAGTTGGCTCAGTATAAAACAACAACAACCTAGTTCCAAGGTCTCTAAACTCCCACCATCCACTAGGTCAAAGAAAGGATGAAAAGACCAATGGAGAGCATTACAGTAAACAAATGACTTCCTGGAAAAGTAGGAGCAGCACAAAAGATCACAACAAGAATCATGCAGTTCTTCTAGTTTCCAAAGTCTTCTCATACTCTTCAATGGATTTGAAAAGCTCTGAGAAGTTTCCTTTTCCAAATCCCCCACATCCTCCCTTTTGATACTCCTTACCTTCTTCGTCCTTGAGCATGCATCCAACTCTCTGAATTATCTCTATAAATATGGTTGGCCTGCAAATTTTACAAAAGAGAACCCAATCAACACCAACAATATTTAACTAATCGTTACTCCCCGTTATACAAGGCAAGAGGCTTAAACACACTGACACAACACACTTTCAAATCGATAGTCTGAGAAATAAACAGGGTGAGAAGGACTAAGAAGACAAAACACTCTCAATATATAAAATAAGGATTTGGATTGCCTGCGGTAAAAATATAGCGTAGTTTTATGAAGTAATCAGTTTCATCCATGTGATTTGAGATCGAATGGCTTAGATTACACATTTGCTAAATCAATTTTAAATGAACTCAATCATTAATTTAGATTGAAGGTCAAGATCAGTAATTACGTCACGAACTTGTTCCATAAACTTACTGTCAAGGAGCATTTTTACGAATCAAATACACGAAAGAATCAAACCAAAATAAATGATAAATCAAGTGATTCAATTCCTTTATGTTGGATTGATTACTAAACTACTCCTACCTATTCTGACATTCTTCGAAAATTATTTAGGGAGAATCTTTCATGTTACTTTTATTAAAGGGAACAAAATGCTAATCAAATTGTAAACAATATTTACCAATACTCCCCTTGAACATTACCGATCATTGCTATATGATGAACCAGTTTTAAGTCGACCAGAGCCACAAACCAAGCAGGTTTAGTCCAATCCTGTTCAGGTCCATTTGTGGCTAGGTAGGGTAGGGGTCAGTTTATGAGGTTAGTTAGTAACACTTCATTATTGGAGGAGAAAAGCTAAGATTCTGATCATGCACAAGAATGGTTCTAGTAATGCTAAGAGTCTGATTATGCACAAGAATTGTTCTAGTAGTGTCTTTGATCCCTAAGTGATATAATCGTTGATCAGTCAATGGATAGTCCAAATTAGTCAATCGTCCTTTCCCCTGAACATAATACAGAGAGTTAAAACTAAAATAGGAATTTGATCAAGATAGTCCACAAACGTGGTAAATCAGTCAACAAAAATCATGTGTAACATTATTTTGGTCTATGATTTCCATCAGTAGGCAATAGAGATTATTCTCTTCAAAGAATTTGACAGCACTGAAGTGGTTTTCTGCTCTTAACTAGGCACTTTACATGCACAAGAATCAGATTTGGAAACCCTAACTACCTGTTTAAGCGATAAGAATCCTCATTGCGTAAATCACGTGTAATATAAGAGAAAAAGGAAGGATGAGGGTTTTTGCATGCGTTAAATCAACTATTGACATTTTGCCAATGCAGCTGTTGCAAAGTTGTTGGATTCTGGTACATTATTGTACTCAACGGCTTAGTTGCAGCGCTGCAAAGGATCCTGGCCCCCCAAAACAAACAAATAAACTACTATAATGGTCTAAGTTGCTATAATCGTAATCCGGAGTTCAGGGCTAGAGGTAAGTAAAACGCAGTCAATGATTGTTCTAGGCATAATCAAACTCAAATGCTCATATTGGTTCGATTCAATCTTAACCGAAGCTTATTAATCACTAACCACTTACTTGACTATAGTCTAAGTTGCAATGCTAAAAAGTAATAATGAAATCAAGGCAATAAGAAATAAATAAAACTATAACAAAATGACATGTAATGATATGATATGATTCAAAAAGAGCATTACATACCTATCACCAATAGGCTTAGTGAAAATCTGAAGCAGAGTACCCTGATCATCTCTATCAACCAAAATCCCAAGCTCTTCACACTCCTTAATCTGTTCATCACTCAAAACATCGCCAACGCGATTCTTCAAATTACGATAATAAGTCACCGGAGGAGAAGGCATAAACTCAAACCCACCAACGCCACTTCTCTTTCTCATTTCCCTCAATGTCCTAAATATATCCTCAGACATCAATGCCAAATGCTGTAACCCAGCACCTTCATTATGTTCCAAATACGTTTCTATTTGACTCTTCCTCTTTGTTCCGTAAACGGGTTCATTCATCGGAAGCAACACTGTTTCTTCATTGTTGGCTAACACCACTGAGTTTAATCCACTCTCACTCGTTCCAACGTCTTCCGCTGTAAACTCAGCAAATTCATGAAAACCGGTGAATTCTTTCACGTATTTCAAAGCTGATGAAAGCTCCGGTACGTTTCCAACGGCATGGTCTAGTCTTCGGATTCCGAAATCTAACGATGAATTAGATGATTCATCTGATACACGTTCGAAACCAGGGAGGAAGAACAGGTTCGGATTCTGGTTCGGGTTATTGTAACTGACGTAACGTAGAACAACGTCGCCGTAGAGACGAACTTCCGCGAGTTTGACGTTATTTTCGAGGATAATGGGAGGAGATGACGGAACAGCGCCGTTGTTTACGCTGGTGGTGAAAGCGAGTTCGGCGTCATCGACTTCAACAGCAACAGCACGGACGGCGAGGCCGTGGGAAGCAGAGAAAGAGAAGCAAGTGGAAGCGGAGAAAGTGGGAATTGCGGCGGTTGACGAAGGTGAGGAGAGAGAAATG
>Ga0209282_1002200_pt1 | contig 11153 bp, 4 predicted proteins | sample Mtrugardesep15_FD_187529 | JGI IMG/M metagenome (GOLD analysis project Ga0209282, IMG submission 187529) | Root nodule microbial communities of legume samples collected from California, USA - M. trunc garden sep15 (SPAdes) (version 2) | ecosystem: Host-associated > Plants > Roots > Nodule...
TAACATAAATGAAGTGATAGCTCTCTATATATAGCAGTGTATAACTTGGGCTTTGTACGATGATTGGGCAGGGAGAGGAAGTGGAGTAATTCATGCAATCGATAAAAAAATACCAAATTAAAAGAATAATGTCCTTATAATTTACTAGGCTGAAAAGATTAATCGAATGATATCATTAGAACTAAGTGTAGGCTGGATTAAATTGCATGAAAAAATACAAAAGAAGTTATAGATATGAAAGCTTTAAATAAGATTTTGTAATCTGTGCTTTATACAATGAAAAGCAAGGGGGAGAGGGGGAGAGAGAGAGAGAGAGGAGGTATGAATAGCATTCAATTTGGCCACCCTAAAAGACGAACCTTCGTGTTTAAACTTTGAACTCGAAGTTAACGAGCATTTTGTTTTTTTTTAATATTATTCTAATAACACTAGGATTGTATTAGCTCTCTTAAACTTGTAAATTAAATGTCTTTTATTATGGTAAAGGGAACTCTTGTGGAAGGTTTAATAAGCTCAGTTAGATATTTTAGTAATGTATGTGGATGTAAATCACTAGGTCTTCTATTTCAATCAAAAAGTGTAGCATAAACAAGGTTTATTATGTCATTATCAAGATATTGTCAGAATCTCTAATAGGTTGGACTATTTTGTTTTACTTACTGATTTTATGCAAACTCATTTGATATAATGACTGGTATTATCTTTTTCTACAAATCATGTTGCCTTATTCAGTACCCTATTCTTCCATAGTTCGCTTCAATTTCTCCAAAATTAGGTTCTTACATGTTTTTCATCCAATTTATCTTAAATTTTATTTTTATTCATAACTCTCTTTTCTAAAGGTAGTTTTTGTATTAGTAATATTGTCTTTTGATGTGCTAGGAAAGGGCTAAATCTTTGAAGTTGCCTACTCATATCACTATTGATGCTGGTAGAACACAGATTGCACCAAGTGAGTATTTGGAACTACCCTTATTTCCTTTTTAATTGATTGATTTGTAATGTCCTCCACATAATCAGAATTTTGACCTGTGTGTCATTTTACTGCCTTACAGTAGTATTAAAAAAATAATAACGTATCACACTCGATGCAAATTGTCATGTATATTTGGCTGGATATCAATTAGATTGTGTCCATAAAAACAATGTACAACTAGATCTGAAATAGTTATAATTTTCAAGCAATCCCCTAAAATGAAATATACATCCCTCCATTATCCTCTTCTTATATATTGAAGTTTAATTCATGCTTGAAAATAACGATCCTTGCTTGCATTCTGAAGAAAAAAATATGCAGTTTGTTCCTTTGTACTGTTTATAACTGTGTCTAATTTTAAGAGATAGGTGGATTTACATGTTAAATAACAATCAGAATGAGTAACTGCCTTTTCTTTTGTTTTTCGTTGCATATTCTACTTTTGTATCTGTATGATATAAATTTGTTTATATTTAATGTGCTTATCATGGTTAATTTTCTTGTTTTCCTTCTAGATTCCAGAACGGTGATGGCAATTCTCGGTAACACTCTCCTCTAATATAATGACCATTTATTTTTTAATGTCAACTTAGCTTTTCTTTTTCTTTTTACAGCTCAAAATAGTTTGATTTAACATGATGTTCATGTGCAGGACCTGTTGAAGTGGTAGATGAGGTAACAGGTGGACTGAAACTTCTATAATCATGTCCAGTGAAGGAGCTTCATTATTTACCATGAGGTTGGGCTGGGTGTTCATGAAGGACAACACATGGAACATTATGCAGAACATTACTTCATTGGAGCCCTGGGCAGATTTTGCATGTTTTTCGCCCACACAAAAATTTGTAGGTAGTCTTTAGTTGACAGTAATGACGATGATGATGAAAACTTCTTGTTGGAGATCCTCGCCTACAATAACTGGAATCATGAGACTAAGTAAATACAGAAGGTCCAATTCATTGTTTTAAACATTTTGTTTGTCCAAAACTTATGTTCCTAGCTGTACCATGATTAGTTTTGGATGGTATGTGACTATTTTCAGGCATCAGTAACAAAAAAATGAATGACATTTGGCATGAAAAAATACTAGTACTGGGAAAATAATCAAAACACTAGACATAGATTTAATCTCATGATGAATAAACGCCAGCCATTGCTTATTAACAATATTGTTTCAGGGTGAGGATGCTTGAGGGCTATTACTAATATGGACAGGGATATCATTGCAGGCTATTCTCTTTTTTAAAATTTCTTAATATTGTTATTATGCCTATTGGAGGCTATTCTCTCTTGAAGGTAAAAATAAAGTAAACAAATTTGGAATGAACTTTCCCTACCTCTAGTGCATATCCTTTAAGTTCTAATCTAAGTCCTCTCACAGAAATTGTTTGTGTATGTAAATTCGATTAAAGTGGCGCACACGAATTTGATTCACTTTCACTACTAAATTCATTTCACGTAGATTAAAAATGGTGTTAAAGTGTAGTCTGATAACTACGTTAAAATTGCCTAAAAAAGAAATTTGTTACTATGGTGATAACGTATGTGCGTTAAGATACCAGTGTTTTCTCTCTACTATTCACTATTATCACATCCCAAAACCAGATAACACAAGTGTTAAAATGTACTACATAAGAAAAAAGATCACATAGGTGAACGCAGTTTATGTACATGTACGTGAATTAAGTTCACGTAAGGTTTGAAAATGTAAAATTCTACAGACGGTGCGTTAAATATATTTGGGTGTAATATTTTTAGAATATGATTTAGAAAAAAAATTAATTTTAATTTTTTTTTTTTGGTGATAATTTAATTTTAAATTATGAACAACCAAATTAACATTTCGAATTTCAATAAAATAAATTATCAAATGAATAATTTAATGAGGGCTTAAACTGTAAAATCTTTAAAACTAAAGCTTCATTCATATCTTTTGGCCAAGAACAACGAAAAGATATTCTACGCAACTACATAGTTATATCATTAGTGGCAAAAATAATTCAACAAATCAGAGTGGCGCAGCGGAAGCGTGGTGGGCCCATAACCCACAGGTCCCTGGATCGAAACCAGGCTCTGATAATGCAAAACTTTTTTGCTCTCACTTTTAAACAATACTGCTCTCTCTGTTTTGCTTCACAAATACGTCCGTTTTAACATCGAATCAAAAAGCCATGACTTTCTAATTGATCTGAATTGAAACATACCAGAGTTTTTACTTTACAAATTCCCTATCACTTGGTCGGTCGAGTTTGCAAATTCCCACTTGACTTAGTTCAACACAATACTATAGTTTTGTCAATAACAAATAAACCACAATAATGCAATCGTAAATTGAAATATTGTAACTTTGATGCTGAGACAGAAATTGTAAAAACAAAAACGAAAAAAGAAATGTAAGACTTTTTTAGTTATGGGAGGTTGATGAATTTTTTATTTAAATATATATCTAAAAACTATTTGTTTTAAACATATATTAATCTATAAACAAATGCTCTACCAGGAAAAAAAAGAAAAAAGAATGCTCTCATTGTTCCGTGTTTATATCATTTTCCGATTTGGTCTAACGAAGATGTGTATTCATTATTCACAAATTCTTTAAAATGTATTCAGTAACATATATTTTTTAAAACAATACGCGGCTACCCACCATAATCGTAAGAGTATCCATGAAGTATACCAAATATATCCGATATTATATCTTTTTAAATAATAAAAAATGATCTAATACTTCTAGAACACATCCACAAGTATCATAAAAATACCAGTATCCGATACATACCCGTATATGTCTCCTATTTTGGAGTATCGGGCTTCATAGCAACAAATCAAATCAGCTAAACAAAATTTGTATCACTATACAAGCACCGATGTTGAGTACTGACAAAAGAATTACTGCTTTGTAATTGAACTTTTTCATCATCATCAAGTTCTAAGTGAATTAAAAAAAATAGTGGTACACCAAACATAAGAATTGCCTACATACAAGTTAAGCCTGACAACAAGCTTCAATCGAAATTTCCAGTTTTATAATAACTCGCGAAGTGTTGTGCTTGAACGTTGGTTTCTTCCCTGCAGTATTCAATGTTCTGTTTCCATTTTATTTTGACGTGTTGCTTCTTCGATTCTCCATTTGGTAATGCTCTCATTCACCGCTGCAGAAAAAACCAAGCGTGCATAGTTCATATACAAGGTAAAGGAGCTAATTGTAGGACATGGCTGTTATAAAATGAGGTAATGTGAGAGATTCACTTTAGAAAGAAAAATTGAGAGTTATAAACAACTTCTTAGTGTGTGAGACATGTAAACATATTGTATCACAATCTCATTTCTCAACTATCGATTTTCTACTCGATGATTAAAATTTCTCATTTAAAGGATTCAAGTCCCAAATAGTAACACATTCAGAAATTGTTATTAAAACTAATAGAACAGTTTTTTCACATTGCAGATACTGACCTTTTACTGAGCTCTTCTGACTTGGAGATGACACCATATGATGGCAAATACAAACACTTCCACATTTCCAGGCTGCAGAAACCACCTTCAACTTCAGGCATCAACCTCATTTTCAGATAGTTCAGCCAAAAGAGAATCTACCTTAGCTTCTCACTGCTCTTGTTAATATGCTATGGTGCAACCGAAGTGCTGTGTCAACCTCTCCAGTAACAAAGCCACCATGCATTAGAAAGTTGAACACATCCAAACCACGCTATCGACCTTTTTTTGAGCATGTTATACCACAATTCAACTGCTGCTCTTATATTACACCTTCTGTAATTGTAAATTTTGTCTTGGCTTCAACCCTCTCCTCAGCATGTCATCACGCAATTCAAATGCCTTGTCGAGTGCTCCATTAACACAGCAACCATATATTAGCAAGTTAAATGCAACTGAATCTGGCTCAACACCTTTTCTTAACATGGTATCCCACAGTTCAACTGCAGCTCCTACATCGCCACTTCTGCAATGCTCATAAATTATAGTTGAATAGGTTATACAGTCAGGGAAAATCCCATATTCAGTCATTTCAGAAAGAACTTTGGTGGCTTCGATTAATCTACCCAATTTGCAGAAGCCACGGATAAGAATGTTATATGTTGCAGTGTTTGCTAAAAGCCCTTTAAGCATCTCGTGGTGAAGCTCCGTAGCTTCCTTCATATTTCCCTCCTTCGTAAGACTGTCGAGAAAACAACCATATGTAACTGAATTAGGTGAGATATTTGCAGTCAGCATTTTTTCAAAAAGGTGACCCGCTCTATCGATTTCACCAACTTTGCATAAACCATTCATGAAAGCAGTATAAGTCACAACATTAGGAAAGCATTTCTCAGTAACCATTAAATCTAAACATTCACCGGATTTTTTAAAAGATCCTTCTTTGCTGTATGCATCAATCATACTTGTATATATCACACTATCGGGTCTCAATCCCTGATCATACATCTTTTTTAAGAGACCAAATAACATTTTCATGTCTTGCTGCTTCATTGCACCATCAATAAGAACAGCGTGGCAAACAAGGTCCATGTTGATTCCTCGTTGAATCATCTCACAAGAAGCACTCAGTGCCTCCGCCAGTCTTCCTTCGCCGCAATAACCATGTAGTAGTGCACTGTAGCACATCTCATTTAACTTGATATTCTTCTTGTGAAGATCATCAATAAAATCTTTAGCTGCAGAAACCCTACCAGTAGAACAAAGGCCACTTATAAGAGGTCTGTATGTATATGTGTCAGGAACAAGGCCGTTATGGAGCATGTTTTCAAGCAATTCAAAGGCTTTATCCATGTTATGAGCCTTAGAATACCCTTCAATCATAACATTATATGTTACCTCAGTTGGCTTGATTTTTCTTTCCACCATTTCGTCGAAAAGTTTGGATGCTTCGGCCATCTCATTTGTACCGCAAAGTCCGTAAATAAGTGCAGTGAAAGTATAAACACTTGGAGCAATTTCTTTCTCATTCATCTCCCTATATAGCTTGAATGCTTTTTGTACTTGTAGGGCTTTACAATATCCACTAATCAATGTAGTAAAGGTGGTAGCAGTTGGCTCTAACCCTTTATTGATCATCTTGGTATACAGAGACTCAGCAGCACTCAAATCCCCAAACTTACAATGGCCATTTATCAAAGAGTTGTAGGGATACACGGTTTCTCTTATACCATCTTCTATCATTCTACCAAAATAAGATTCAGCAACATCCAACATCCCCCTTTTGCAAAAGGAATCAATCAGAATAGAGTAAGTAACATCATTCGGCAGCAAGTTCATCGAACACATACTTTTATAAAGCAACTCTGCTTTATCCAAATCCCCACCTTTGCACAAAGCGTTTATTAACGCGTTATATACAAACAAACTTGGTAGAAAACCAAACGTTCCTAACTTAACAACCAAATCATAAGCACTATCAATCTTTCCCTTCTTTCTTAACCCATCCACTAACCCCGATATAGCAGCCTCAGTTGGAACAAACCCTAATTCAACCATTTCATTCATGAGGCAAATTCCATCCTCAAACTGTTGCACCCTACAAAATCCAAGCACTAGTGTACAATACGTAACAACATCTTCCTTCAAACCCTTTTCCCTCAACGATTTTCTAACCTCAAGAGCTTCCAAAACCAGACCACCCTTACACAGACCATGAATCAATACATTATAAGTCACAATACTCAAATCAAACCTATTAGATTCCATCCACGAAATCTTTTCCTTAGCTCTACAAAAATCTTTTAACTCACACAAGCTCCGAATTACAGCGGAACAAGCATAAGGATCAGGTTTAACACCAGCATTCACAGACTCATCAAAAACTTCCCAAACCAATATAAATTTCCTAATTCTCAATAGCCCATTTAAAATTGCACTCAAAGTTCTAACCTCAGGCAACAAAGTATTACCAAGCATGAGTCTTAAAACAACTACAGCATCAAAAACTCTTGCATTTTGCAAATAACTACGAACCAAAAAATCAAACCCCAAAGTGGAAGAAAACTTACATTGCTTATGAGATTCAAGAAATTTCTCAAAAACAAATTTTGGGTCCGACCGACGAAGGAGAAGGGTATGCAAAAGCGAATTCGCAGGCCAAAAAAGCTTACTTTGAACAAGGGCATGAACTAGGATTGCAAACGAGGTTGTGGTGTGGTTCATGTTTTTGTGTAAACCGAGGAAGTTGAAGAAGCGTAAAGCTAATCTGGAATCATGTAAGGTGTTGATTAAGACTTTTTCGACATGACGGGGTTTCAATGTGGATGAAATTGATGGGTCGTTGAAAGCGATTTTCCAACTTAGATTTCCTCGAACAATGTCGGAAATGTGTGTGATGAAACGAGTGTCGTTTTCGTTGGTGGATTTGGAAGTGGAAAAAGTTCTTTGAAGAGGAGGGTGAAAGGGTGAGAGGGAGAGGGGTGCACGACGGAGATGGCGGAGCTTCATCGGAATTCATGAACCATTGCCGCAAGAACAACTCAATGGAATTTGGTTTTTTTGGGTCCTTTACGTAAACAAAAAATGTTTTTCCTTTAAAAGAAAAATGTAAACAAAAAATGTTTTTGATTTTTCTTTTATCAAACTAAACATACATTTTTCCTTTTTTTAATAGGTCTTCATCTTTTCAAATGAAAGAAATTAACAGGATCATAAATTGGGAGGGTTCTAACTCATTTTAATGAAAATATACTTTTAATATTTCATCATATTGTATAGCTAAAAGAAAAATATTTCATGTTGAAAATAATAATTATTTTTTTAACAAATTCATATATAAATGGAAACATGCATAATTGATTGAAACCGACTTAGAGAGAGAAGCTCTCTTCTCTCTTCACCCTCACCTGAATTTTCGGTCAACCACCACCTTATCTCCTCCCTTCTTTGCTCCTTTAACATCCAAACTCTTCTGCCTAGATGTAGTTGTTCGCGTCGGTAGTGCGATTGGTGGAGCTCCGTTGCGTCACCACCCGAAACACCCCTTTCAGGGTTGTTTAAGTAACCGTCTGTGACGCTTTTGCCGCCGGTATACTTCGTTTCTAGTAGATCTCTGAGGCTTTTCTGGGCTTTCAGCTGGTAGTTCTTAAAACGGCGGTGGTTCACCACCATCGTCGTTGTTTTTGGTTGATTTTCAAATGGCGGTAGTTGTAGGCTACAGTCGAGTTACAGGGAAAAAATTACAGATTTGTTGGCTATTTCTCCGTTACGGCGGATTTGTGATTCAAAATCCAAATCTAGATCAGATCTGTTTGTGTTAAAATCCGGGTCTAAATTTAGATATAGATCAGACCTGTTTGTGTTAAATTCAGGTCTATATGTTTATTGGTTAATCTGTCGTCTTCCTCGACAGACTGAATAGTGACCTCAGATTGACTGGATATTTTGGCTCGAAAGGGCGTTGAAGTTTGTTGTAGTTGGGGTTTTGATACAGGAAGCTATGGTTGATTGTGGACTTGATTTGTGTTGGCGGTCGGTCTCTTTCACCGTTTTGAAAATCATAGTCTAAAGCTATTCGATCCACACGTCGCATTTCTCTTGCAATTCGGTTTCGGTTCCGTAAGCAGTTTTGCTGGATTGTGCAAACGTTGTGCAGTTGTTTGCTTTTGATTTAGATTTGTGCTATTTACCTTTTTGTTGTTACCCTTTAGGGTTTGCTTTTATCATTGGGTCAGGTTTTATGTCCCCCAGTTGTTCTTTATACTCTTTATTTTATTTTAATATACTTTGGGTGTGGCAGATGTGTTTGCACCCCTTTTGTCTAAAAAAAAAGAAAAGAAACATGCATAATTTTTTTTGAAAGAAGTAAAAATGTATATAGTCTTTATGTTTTACGGTTGCATTACATTGATTATTTATCATTTTTTAATTTAAATTGGTTAAAGTCATCAAAGTCAATATCACCAAAATTGAAAGGTGATAGGATGGTCTCGTGAGCTTAGCTCAGTTGGTATGGACAATATATAATATATGTAAGGAGTGGGGTTTGAACTTTGAACAACACCAAAAAAAGGTGAAAGGATTTGCATTGTTTTATGCACAACTATCGTCTCTTTTTTTGGAGTTTGGTTTTGCTTCGTCTATTTTCTATCATTTATTGTTCATTTGTGGAATCCATTTATTATTCTATAGTAAATGAAATCAAGTCAAACTCTTTTTTCGGTCCCATCCATTTTGACAACTTTAATTACGATCTAAATGATTACTCCATCCGTTTCATAATAATTAAGTATTTTGTTCATTTCACACAAATTAAGAAAAAATACTCTCTTATTCACTTTGTCTCAAAATAACAATTGTTTAAGATTAGTGCACAATTTTTATGAAAATGATTGCTTGTGTTAATTTTAATGATAAAATTAATATTACTATTTACTAAAATATCCTTATTAATTGTAGTCAGTGAAATATTCCCACCGTCTCAAAATAATTTATCTTTAGCAATTTTTTCATGTGTCAAATAATTGTCATATTAAAATACCAGTATAACAATTATTATTATTTTTTCCATTATTATACTCTTATTTATTAAATTTCATCCAACTTAACTAATTTATTGACTACAATCAATAATGATATATCAGTAAATGATACCAACTTTACCATTTGAATTAACACAATTAATCATTTTCTTAAAAACGGTTCACAAACCTTGAACAACTACTAATTGGAGACAGATTGAGTAGTTAAGTTGGAAGAAATTCAATAAATAAGGATATAAATGCTACATTAATCTTCTACAGTTACAATTATTTTGAAAAAAAAAATGATAAATAAATAATTATTTTAAGACGATGAGAGTAAGTGAGAGAGAAAAATGATGTTGAATGTTTTGTCCAATATTAGTGCATTTCCTTTATCATAAATGCAAGTATAATTATAATGGTTATAATTAGAATTAGTACTAATTAATATTACATTAAAAAATGAAGACAAATGTTAACTTGTGTCCTGAGGGACACATGTTAAAGAACTCATCATAGAAATATATGCATTAAAAGTCGTGTAATCAACTTCTAAAAAGTTAAAATATCATGTTTTTCATTACAAAATTGGTTTTTGTTGGGTTCCTTAACATGTGCCCTTATGACACAAGTTAACATGACCCAAAAATGAAATGAATTAATATGTTGGGACAAATTTTCTTGTGCAATTACTCATTTATTTCAGTACGAATAAATAATAGGCTTAATTGTAGTTTTAACCCCCTAACTCTCACAAAGTTGCGATTTTGGCCCCATAAGAGAAAAAAAAACTACAAAACGGCCCCCTAAGTTTTGCATATGTGACAGTTTTGGCTCTAATACCAATTTTAACTCGGTCTACGCTGACGTGACACCTTAAATGAGGTGTCACGTGTTATTTTTTTTGGCCTTGGGGGCCAAAACTGCTACAGACGTAAAACTTAAGGAATCGTTTTATAGTTTTTTTTAAAGAACCAAAATCGCAACTTTATCAAAGTTAGAGGGTTAAAATTACAATTAAGCCTAAATAATATAAGCACCTAGACGAAGTCGTTACGAAAGTAGCATAGAATGAATCACACGCGTAACCCAGATAGTTAAGTCACCGTCTCCCTCACTTCACCTTCCAATCGCACAAATCAATCATTCCTTCTTCCAATTCCCAATTTTCCGATCACAAAACCCTAAAAATGGTTCCACCACCCCCAAACCCCGAAACCCAACAATTCCTCAGCTCAATCCTCTCCCAACGCGGCCCCTCCGCTCTCCCTTACTCCGAAGACACCAAATGGCTTATCCGTCAACATCTCCTCGCTCTCCTCACCACCTTCCCTTCTCTCGAACCCAAAACCGCCACCTACACTCACAACGACGGCCGCGCCGTCAATCTCCTCCAAGCCGACGGTACAATCCCCATGACCTACCAATCTGTCACCTACAATATCCCAATTGTTATCTGGCTTATGGAATCCTACCCTCGTCACCCTCCTCGTGTTTATGTTAATCCTACCAGGGATATGATTATTAAACATGCTCATCCTCATGTTAATCCTTCTGGATTGGTTTCTGTTCCTTATTTGCATAATTGGATTTACCCTAGTTCTAATTTGGTTGATCTTGTTCTTGCTTTGAGTTTGATTTTTGGTCGTGATCCTCCTCTTTATTCTCAACGTAGACCTAATCCCAATCCCAATCCTAACCCTAACCCTCATCAAGTT
>Ga0209282_1002201_pt1 | contig 11152 bp, 3 predicted proteins | sample Mtrugardesep15_FD_187529 | JGI IMG/M metagenome (GOLD analysis project Ga0209282, IMG submission 187529) | Root nodule microbial communities of legume samples collected from California, USA - M. trunc garden sep15 (SPAdes) (version 2) | ecosystem: Host-associated > Plants > Roots > Nodule...
TTTTTTTTATTTTTTTTATTTTATATATATATATATATATATATTTTGTCTGACATAAGTTTTGAGGAGCAAAAAACGATTTCAGATTTAAAATCTATTTCCTCCTACCTACGTGTAATGATTTAAACGAGACTATGAATTCAAATACACCACCTATGTAGTCAAGAATAACAGTGTTAAAACTCAGATTATCATAGAGGGTAGAGGATCTCATAGCGGTTTAGCTGTGTTGGATCGACGGAAGAGAATGCTCGTAGGAATCCACATCAGATGGTGCCGATGGTTGGTGGGGTCTAACAATAGACACCAACGTTCAAATGAGTCAAACACTTTTAAAAAAAAAGTCAAACACTTTTTTTATTGTGCTGTTAATTTGTGTAAATTATGAAAATTATTCTATTTATAAAATTTTCCTTAAATTTTTTTTCTATTTATAAAATTTTAATTTTGGTCATTTTATCCCAATCTGATTTGGGCCTAAGTTATTCTATTTATAAAATTTTCCTTAAAAAAAAAATTCTATTTATTAAATTTTAATTTTGGTCACTTTATCCTAATTTTGACTTGGGCCTAAGTCCAGACTTACACAATTATAATCTTGATTAGTTTTCAAAAAGTTGAATAGTTAAGAGTAATTCATGTTTTTTTTGAGGGAGAGGAGTATAATTTTTTTCTAATATATTTTGTGTAAGAGAGCGTATATTTTGATATGGAAGGCGAGTGTAGTGTAATTTAAACATTTTTAGAGAAGTGTAATTTATTCAATAGTTAACCAAATCTTTTAACAACTAATTAAAGGAACATATTTCCTCAAAAATGACCTGTTTTTGAAATCTTATTATGTCATCCCTTAAGATCAGGTCTAATCCGGCCACCACAAAAGTGACTTTTCTAGATAAAAATGTCCATTTTCATAGTCTTGTAGGCACCATTGTATACTCCTTCGTATTAAGTACTTTTGTGGGTGAGTTGTTAAGAGTTTTGTATTTTGGAAAAATATATGGCTTGAAGATCCAAATACCCCTTTTGCTCTGGTCATTTTAAGAGTGAAATATTGAGTGTTCACTTTTTTCTCGTTGAATGATATTACAATTAATCTTATGAAAATCTAAATATAAAAAAAAAGTTAAATGTATTTCTAATCGGTATATAATTTACATATTTTGCTTTTGTCCTAATACGCATTTTCTACTCTCTATAAAATATAAAATTACATGTGTTTATTTTCCTAAAAAAAAAATACATGTATTTAGTCTCTAAAAACATTTGCTACCAAATAATTTAAAATTTTAATCAGGCTAATCGCGGGCGGGTAGAGCCAACGCAAGCCTTTTAAATTTTGGGGGGTTTAATTATTTTGAATTTTTAATTGAAGGGGGTAAAAGTAGCGCGCCATGTGAGTTATTTTGGTTTTGCTCTTGTTTTCTAAAACACAAATTTTCCCCCCTACTCTTTCTTTTATATAAAACAGAAAACTCATTCATTCTTCAATCCTCACCCATTCCCAAACCCTAATTTTCATCTCTTTCAGAGCAACACTTCACTACCTTCTGAAAGTGAAAGATGGAGACTCGTGCCTCAAAGAAGAGAGCCAACACCAATCAACAACCACCACAAGTCCTTGTTCCCAAAAGACAGAGGGTTGTTTTAGGTGAATTTTCCGATCTCAATCTTCCTGATTTTGATTATCAACCTACACACAAACTCCAATGTAGGAAAAACCCTAACCTCAAGAATTCAGCCACAACCCTTCCTTCCATTGATTCCAATTTGAATAAGCTGGTTTATACCAAAACCAATGCCAAACGTGACAATCAACAGATTATTCAGCCTTATGTATCTGATATCTCTGATTATCTTCGCACAATGGAGGTAATCCCTCTTCTCGATAAACTGTTATTCTTTTTGCTCAAATCAATTTGTTATTTTATTTACAATTTCTGGGTGTTTAAATTTATTTATTGAATGCTTATCAGATGCAGAAAAAGAGAAGACCAATGGTTGGTTATCTTGAGAATGTTCAGAGAGGCATTACATCAAACATGAGGGAGACGTTAGTTGATTGGTTAGTCGAGGTTGCAGACGAGTACAAACTTCTTCCCGAGACGCTTCATCTGTCAGTTTCATACATTGACAGATTCCTATCTATTGAACCTGTCAGCAGATCTAAGCTTCAGTTGCTTGGTGTTTCATCCATGCTCATTGCATCGTAAGCCCTTAACAACTGTTTTTATATTCTTACAAATGTTGTTATGTTATTTTTACAAAGATCTAGGCCTTGTTTGGATAAATAGCTTATTTACAGCTTATAACACAAGCACTTGTCATGATAAGCGCTCATGTATAAGCTATTTCTATAGGAACATATGTAAAGTGAAGTTAATTATTTTTGTATAAGCTATCTTGTAGGACTTATGAAAATAAGCTGGACACAACATATGAACAAGGTCATACGTGGTTTTCATAAGTTCTTTCAAACAATTTCATTAAATTTATGTCAGCATATAAGATCTACTAAGCCAATACAAACATGTCCTTTGAGATTAACGAGTTGGATAGGGATAGGATAGATGATAGAATATTATGGTGTTGTTTGATCCATGTAGTAGACCCTGCTTAGTGTGATGAGGCTTGATGGTTGTTGTTTGTTGCTGCTATGTCATTTTGCTTAAGCATTTACATTTCATCGCTTTTAAATATGCAGAAAGTATGAAGAAATTACCCCACCGAAGGCAGTGGATTTCTGCCAAATTACTGATAACACCTATGACCTGGAAGAGGTAAATATCCTATTCATGTCATTGCTCTTGAAGCATAATCTGTTATTGCTTGAATTTGTACATTTCATTTCATTTTTTACTGTGTTTCTTTGTTTCTCATGTATGTTGTTGTCTTCCTGCTACTGTAGGTATTAAAGATGGAAGCGGACATACTTAAGTCCCTAAATTTTGAAATGGGCAGCCCTAATGTCATCACATTTCTTAAGTAAGGACATTTTTTATTGTAATGTTGAATATGTAAATCATTGCTGAAATGAAGTTATTGGACTGACCATGTTTATGTGCAACTGTTATGTTTCCCTTTCAGGAGGTTTATTGGGATTGCTTGTGAGAATCGAAAGGTTAGTTGAAATATTGTTTTATTACTATTAGTTGATGATGTCAAAAGCTTGTCTTGTGTTTACTAATTGTTTGTTTGCTTTAATTGCAGACTTCCAATTTGCAGTTTGAATATCTGTGCAGCTATCTTGCTGACTTAAGCCTGTTGGACTATGAGTGTATAAGATTCTTGCCTTCTGTTGTGGCTGCATCGGTTATATTTCTTGCCAGATTTATTATCCGGCCTGGAGTGCATCCTTGGGTAAATACTTGTTGTTATGGACATTGATTTTTTTGATTATCTAGAGTAATGTTTCAAAGTACTTAATGTTCAGAATCTATTGCAGACTCCGGCCCTGTGTGAATGCTTGGGTTACACAACGGCTGATTTAGAAGAATGTGTTATCATTTTACATGATTTGTATATGTCAAGAAGGGCAGGATCGTTCAAAGCTGTTCGTGACAAATACAAGCAGAACAAGGTGATTGTTTTAACTTATGACAATTATTTTGTAATAGTTATTTCTTTTTATTGCAAGTTCATTGACTTGAAATTGTTTTATGGAACAGTTAAAATGTGTGGCAAATCTGCCTTCATCGCCAGAGATACCGAATCATTACTTTGAAGAAGAGTTATGCAGTACAATTAACTTTGTGAATGAAGTTCATTGCTGACGAATACAAAGGACTTTTTGTGGTGGGATAGGTGGTGATACTTTCAAATTTTGGGGGCTATGCGGCTTTTGACAATCAAGTACTGATGGCCACATGCTGCTAGACTGGATCTTGGTATATATTGTAATCCAATTACTGGTGCTGACTGCTTGTTAACTTTTGATGATAATCTGCTTGTACTGCTAATGGCTATTTCACTGTGTTCAAGTTGTCACTTGTTAATACAGCCTATGCTCTGGGGTCCTGTCCACGATAAACAAATTCATATTTTTGGTCAATTGCTGAATCTGTTATACTTTAATAGTTAGGGGGAATTATAGTGTTCAATTGTTTATGATTTCTATGGTCGAAATATAATTGCATCAAGTGTAAACAATGTAAGAGATATATTATAGCACATGGTTATAATTTTTACATGAAGAATACAAGAGTTATCCCTTAGAGTTGAAACACTCATCTTTGTGCATGTTTGGGGATACAATGGGTCTGCCATAATCATGTTGAGTCTGTAATTTTGCAAAACCTACCATTACAACACACACTTATCTTAACTCAATGCTTTAACCCTTTCCGATGTCACCTCTCCAGGTCTCTCTTAAGTATTCTTGCTCTCTTCATTGTCTCTAATTTTTTTAGTAATCTTATTCCTCCTTTCATCTCTATTTTTCTATGAGAAGGATAGGGAAAGCAGATGAAAGTGTAGTAGAGCACCAATATTGCTATTGACAGCAGTCGTGAAAATGGATGGTAGATGTATTGTGTTGTTGAATAAGCATCAATGTAAAATGTAGTTATCAGCTAGTAAATCCTTTCTGAAATGTTTGATAGGACGATCATTGTGTTACTGTGAGATAGAAGGTTAGGTGAAGCTCAATGGCCACGTGTCTTATATGGAAATGATATTTATACAATTATTTTAGGACAACTTTTGGACATCTCTCTTGTACTCTCATTGAGTTCCTCTCTCTTTCTCTCTATTATTATTTTGACCAATCAATAAAAGAGAGAACAAAGTTATTATAAAATAGTTTTTTTTAGAAGTTATTATAAAATAGTTGTATTAATAAATATCATTATTCTTAGTTAGAATGGGCTAAGGATTCTTTACATTTAGATTGGTTTGGCCTAGAACATTGTGAGGTTGGAGACGAGTTTTAAAATGATGCTTAATAATATTTTTCTTGTAAAATTATTATTTTTTGTAGTTAAATTTTATTTTCCAATCTTTTTAAAATTCAAATTCATTTACTAAAAAATAAAAAGAGAAAAAAAATGAAGATTATAAATCAAGACTAAATAAAAAAAATAAGATCAACTTGATTGAACCAAAATACATTTTCTTTTTGGGAAAAACTAAAATGAAATTCGATTAAACTAACAAAATATGAATGATGTTGAATGTTTGATACTGGATTTGTTAGTGTGGCCACTCAGCTCCTTTAGATATTCGGGTTGTTGATTATGCTTCTCCTTACATTCCCTTGCAATGTTTGATGCTGAATGTTCTAATTCTCCGTTTTTAAGTTGATAAAGTATGACCGTTTTTTACCAGGAAAAACTCACTTTTACTTTTCTTTTCAACCAGCTCAACTTTTTATGTTTCAGTCTCATCATATTTATTTTTTCCTTTTTCAATTAATTCTAATTGGGAAATTAATTAATAACATTGGATAAGGATCTTCTAAAATAAAGTGTAAAAATGAGAAAATCAAAAGTTGTTATTATAACAAAAACTTGTTATTTTGATATGATGCACCTATGATATTTACCTTTTAATTTGTTAATTAACATAGTACTCCATATTGTCAACTTTACACTTTAAAATGAGCACTTTTGAGGAGCCGAATCCAATAACCTTAATGACTATTCATTTGTTTGGTCCCTTGCAAAATAGGGTATACTACATTGGTTAGTGGAAGTTATAATGTTGTTTAACTGTTTATGATATGTATGGTTGAAGTATAATTGCATCAAGTGTAAACAATGCATAAGATATACTTCGATGGTTTTTATTTTTGCAATGAAGAATACAAGAATTTTCCTCTATATGATTGAACCCAACTTTATCTTTAATTTGTCACCTCTTCGCATCTTTCTTAATTATTCCTGCTCTCTTTATTGTCTCTTAACTCTTTTTTATGAGAGGTACGGGGAAAGGAGAGAAAAATATACTACAATATACCAATTGCAATTGACAGCAATTGTGTTGTTCAATCAACATCATATATGAAAGCATTGTTATAAGCAACTACGTGATAAGATGGGAGATTGGGTGAAGGTGAATGGCCTTGTATGTTATAAGGGTGGTTTGGGAAATTAGTCCATAGCGGGAAATTTTGTTTTTTTTTTAACTCATCCATGGCGGAAATGGGTTTTTGATCCAAACAAAAAAAGAATTGACTAAATCAGTATTTTATTGGGGATTTTAATCTTATTTTATCTCAAACTGAGATTAAATTTTGTGGCGATGGATTAAAATCAGTATTTTAATTTTATTTCGGTCCTTATGAGCTTATATTAGTAAGTAGGAACATTGGATTATAAAAATTATATACTTATTTTAAGAGATGAATTTGTTTATGCATACACACACATAAAATCTGCAACGATCACGATGCAAATATTAAACGGTTTTTTACATATAAAATAAAGATATATTTAATGAAAATACTACATTAATTTTTATTTTTAAAAATACTTACAAATTTTTAAAATTTTATCATAGCAATTTTTTCATAAATGTAAAAAAAAATCTTTTAGAAGATATGATAAACATAAAATCCATAATGGGTAAGATACATATTTACGGATTGTTGTATATAAAAATTTGAGTACGTAACCACACAAAAAAATGAAATTATAAGATTGAAAATACGTAGAAATAATTTATTTAATATAAAAAAAGAAAAACCAATTCAGGAGTGATTTTGGTTCAAAATTAACCATAAATCACACATATCAAGAAAAAAAGTGATGCAGGTTCAAGTTTTGAAAGGATAGAAGCGAGAGAAAATGTGCAAAAATATGTGGTATTATTTTCCTTATGTCATGTATGGTTGAATTTTTTTAATATTTCTCATAAAACCCGAACAATGAGGGATTTGATGTTTTGTTTTAATCATCAAAGAGATATAATTTAATTAGGTTGAGTTTTTAGGACGGACTTATTCATAATTAGCGGCGGAAACAGTGCTCTATAGACCGCCATATTCATATCTCAATCCAAAGAACAGGAACCTTTTTTGATCAAAAAGAAGCTTAAACCCTAAATAAAACAAACTTTCAAACCTACTAAAAATAGTAACAAAATTGGAAGAATTTATTAGCTTCGCATGAGAAACTTTTTCGTGTTGCTCTCCTCTTTGAAACGCAAATTGTCTTTTTCATTGTCTAACATATCCTGTTGTATAAAGAAGAAGTCTCATTCCTCACACTTTCCGGAACCCTCTCTAATTCTCTCAAGCCCTAACACTGATCAACAGTTTATCGAACCTTATGCATCTGACATCAACCATTATCTTCGCACAATGGAGGTAATGCATCTTTTTCTAATGTTTTGAAACTTGGACCCTGCAAAATCGGAGACGTAACTGTAGTGCATACGTATTTAGCATACAGTATTGTGTTTTGATCAAAAGTTATTTTAATTATAACATTTTTGTCAATGTATATTGGCGTATATCTTAGTTACTTCATTGGCTACCTCTTCCTATTTTTCTTTGGCATCAACGGTTGTTATTTCATTCGATTCAATGACACATGTTTCTCAGCTGCAGGAAAAGACAAGACCAATGGTTGGTTATATTGAGAATATTCAGACTGAGATTACTACAGACAAGAGAGGAAGATTGGTGAATTGGATAGTCAGGAATGCAGATAAATACAATCTTCATAATGATACCCTTCATCTATCAGTTTCCTACATTGATAGGTTCCTATCTATTCAATCTGTCACAAGAGCAAACCTTTATTTGCTTGGTGTTTCATCCATGCTGATTGCAACGTAAGACTTCAAAAAATCTATTTCTTTTTCATTTTTATAAATGTTGTTATGTTAATTGCTTTTGCATCACAATTTTAATTCTAGTTAATTTGCAGGAAGTATGAAGAAGGCCTCCCAATCAATGCCGCAGATTTCGGTAAAATTGCTAACACGGCAAAGGTAAATATCCTATTCATGTTCTTGGTATTGTATAAAATTTTGTTAATGTTTGAACTTGTAGATTTAAATTTATTCTATGGATCTTTGTTTATATAATGTTAGGTTATAAAGATGGAAGCTGACATACTTAAGTCATTAAATTTTAAAATGGGCAAACCTCATGTTAACACATTTCTAAAGTAAGGACATTTATTTATTGTAACAATCCGAATATATAAAGCCTTGTTGACATGAAGTGAATTGGACTAATTATGTTAGACTTTAATACGTGTTTCGTCCTTGCAATTAGGCGTCAATTAAAATTTGATCTCTGTAATCGCTAATCCTGACGATTTACCCTTACATTATGGTGAAGTGTAAATAACTTGGTGACTGAAATCCATAGCTGACAAATAGAGTACTTTCTGAGGGGGGTTGGTTTCTTCAATAGAAGATTATTTGGTGGCCAATGGATCTACGTGCATATGATATCTTAATGACCGATACTTATTGAATGTCTCTTTTTAGGGAGCTTCTACGGTACACCCGCCAATTAAAGTGTACCGGTACTCTTGTTTTAAAAATTATACATTAACTATCATTTTTTTTATGAAAAATGGAGTTATTTGTTGATATTTAAATTTAGAAAATATCATTTCATTCGAAAAAATATCATTTCATTGTTTATAAAAATCATACTATTTTTTTTTACATTTTATTGTAAAAAATAATCAAAATTCTCTATTATGTGTAATAAAAATTCAGAAAATTTAAATTTTATTGCGTTGACGTTTTTGGTAAATAAGATTTAGTTATTATAATTATATGTGATAGAAATATTTTTTTCCTACAAAAAATAACTCATTTAACTATTATTTTAAGGATTTGGTGTATCAATACACTCAAATTTTTGAGTGTACCATAGAATTTGTTAATGGTATACATGGTGTCCAAGTACAATATACAAAGTACTCCTATTTTAGCAATGCTGAATTAAGAATATTGGATTTTTCGTCTAGAGTTGAATATTATCCTCATTTACAATATTTTTTTTCATTAAAAAATAAAAAAGGTTTTTAGCAATCTTATGAAGTGTGGATTGATCATGTTTCTTTCGATCCATACCAATGCCAAGCTCGACGATTTTTTTAGTAGATAGACACTCACGCATAGGTGTAGATATTGAGGTTTAAATCACAGTATTAATGTTTAACCTAATAATTTTGACATTTTTACCACTTGAATTAGAACTTGTAGACAACTGGACAAAATTTGTATTACAAATTATTGCATTTTATGTCTAAACTTTATTTTGGAACATTCCTACTTAACACCAAGCTCGATCAAGTTCGTTTGTTTAATTGAATAAACAAACCAAAGCTTAAGATCAAACTCAATTAATCAAATACACCACCAAACTTTATCCTTACGTTAACAATATAATATTGTTCTACAAGTAAGGGCCACAATACCAACATGTCGCTAATTTGAGTGATAAGAGACTCAATCATCTACTCAAGAGTGCTTAGATGATATGTCACAATTTCCAAGTATGTTTTAGTTTGACCAAAGTCATGTGTTCGAATCAAGCTTTAGGCATGCAACAATTCTAACTCTTAGACAGAATTTGCCGTCTATTTAGATTCCACAAGGCTCGAGTGATTAGTCTTTACAGTTGCGCGTGCAGAGGATATATGGTTTACACAAAATAAAAAAAGAGACTCATCATAAGAAAATCCAATTCAATAAATTCATAGCAAAGGTAACACAACCACAAACTAACAAGAAAACAAAACACACCATATATATGAATCACGATGGACACAACAACAAACCCTAAAAATCATTACACACAATACAATAATAGGAAGAGAGAACAAACTTAGAAAAACATAAAATAAAAAACAAAAGGGAAAAATCCAATAACAAACAAAGATTAATCACTAATAAATTGAGATATTCATTATAGAAATATGTAAATTTAGGTCATATAGTTTCAAATTTAATCTTTTATTTACCTTGCTTGTGATTTAAATGAAATTCTAATTACTATGATTCTTATATGTAATAGTAATACCAACAAATCTTTGTAATATTTGCAAATATTAACTTTTTTATCTATGCCATGCCATTTAATATTTGACAACCTAGGTATTCTTTTCAATTAGACTCAATGATCTAAATATTATTGAGAGAACATATGAAAAACTCAAACAATACAACGTACGTTTAGGAATTAAGCCCTTGGCCTCAAACAACTCAATATGAGCTTTAGTTACTTCACTTTTCATCTTTAAAAGAAGGACATCAAGCTATGAGATTGAAATGCTTTCCGAATTTTACGTATGACCTTTTGCCATCTCAACCTAAGACTCCCTCTCTTTTCATGTATAGATAACATATGCACAACAATGCTAATAATAAGTTGCGATATTTATTATAGAAATATGTAAATTTAGGTCATAGTTTCAAAGGTTAAGTATGTTTTTGGTCCTTATAAATATATCAATTTTTCGTTTTAGTCTCTCTAAAATTTTCCTTTAATTTTTAGTCCCTTAAAAATTTTCCTTCTTCACTTTTGGTCCCTCTTTTAAAGTAAACTCATATTTAGAATTCATATTTTAGAATAAAACTTTTCAGAAAATTCATAATATTATAAAAATCTCTCCAAATTTTTTTTTTAACAAAATATGAATTTAATATGAATTTTTATAGTTTTGATGGTTAAAAATTCATAATTAATTTATGTTTTTGTTAAAAAATTCTATTTTTTTTATAATATTCTACACATTTATGTACAATTTCATTAAAAAATACAAAAAATAACTTAAAAATAGGGACCAAAAATAGTGATTGAAAATTTTATAGGGACTAAAAGTTGAAGGAAAAATTTAGAGGGACTAAAACGAAAAGTTGATATATTTATAGCGACCAAAATCATATTTAACCCTAGTTTCAAATTTAATTTTTTATTTACTTTGCTCTTGATTTAATGAAGAATTTTTTTTTAGGAAAATTTAATCAAGAAGTTATACACTTTTATTCATAGATTTTAAAAAAAATATAATACTATAATAGATTATACTTCTTAAATTTATACATTAAGTACATATTTTTTGTACGCGTCCATTTTTTCGAGAGGGTGCATACTTCAATTTATAAAGCCTATATAATATTAAAATATTTTCTCTCAAAAATATAATATTAAAATATTTATTAAATTCTGAATAAGTTTTTT
>Ga0209282_1002203_pt1 | contig 11148 bp, 9 predicted proteins | sample Mtrugardesep15_FD_187529 | JGI IMG/M metagenome (GOLD analysis project Ga0209282, IMG submission 187529) | Root nodule microbial communities of legume samples collected from California, USA - M. trunc garden sep15 (SPAdes) (version 2) | ecosystem: Host-associated > Plants > Roots > Nodule...
CAGGAAATCCTGAGCTCCGACCGCTTCTGGAACGCGCTCGGACGCAATCTGGTCTTTTCCGGCATCATCCTGGCAATCGAAATTCCGCTCGGCATCTTCATCGCACTCAAAATGCCGAAATCCGGCATCGGCGTGCCGATCTGCCTCGTTACCATGGCGTTGCCGCTGCTGGTACCGTGGAATGTGGTGGGCACGATCTGGCAGGTCTTTGGCCGCAGCGATATCGGGCTGCTCGGTTATTATGCCAATCAGCTCGGGCTTGACTATAACTATGTCAACGATCCCGTCGATGCCTGGATTACGGTCGTCATTATGGATGTCTGGCACTGGACGAGCCTTGTCGTGCTCCTGTGCTACGCCAGCCTCGTTTCCATTCCGGATGCCTATTATCAGGCGGCACGGATCGACGGCGCATCACGTTTCGCGGTGTTCCGGTTCATTCAGTTGCCGAAGATGAAGCGGGTGCTGCTGATCGCCTTCCTGCTGCGCTTCATGGACAGTTTCATGATCTATACCGAGCCCTTCGTCGTCACCGGCGGCGGCCCGGGTAACTCCACCACCTTCCTGTCCATCGATCTCGTGAAGATGGCGCTCGGCCAGTTCGACCTCGGCCCGGCGGCGGCCATGTCGCTGATCTACTTCCTCATCATCCTGCTGTTGTCCTGGGTGTTCTACACCGTGATGACCAGCCACGACGCGGAGACTTGAGACATGAGCGCCTCCAATGTCACCACCGGCGTGGAGCGAAATGGCTTCGGCACTGGCTCAGCGGTGTCGGTAAGGCCTAGCTTTGCCGGAACAGCACGATCACGCCGCCACCATGGGCCGTCCAGGTTTTCCTGGCTGGTGCCGACGATCTACATCATCCTTCTGCTGGTTCCGATCTACTGGCTTATCAATATGAGCTTCAAGACGAACGCGGAAATCGTCTCGTCGATGACGCTTTATCCGCACCAGCCGACGCTCCAGAACTATCGCACGATCTTCACCGATTCATCCTGGTATTCGGGTTACATCAACTCGATCATCTACGTCGTCATGAACATGGTGATTTCCGTCGCAGCGGCGCTTCCGGCAGCCTATGCCTTCTCGCGTTACCGTTTCCTGGGCGACAAACACCTGTTCTTCTGGCTTTTGACCAACCGCATGGCGCCGCCCGCCGTATTTGCGCTGCCGTTCTTCCAGCTCTATTCGGCGTTCGGGCTGATCGACACGCATATCGCCGTGGCGCTGGCGCATTGCCTGTTCAACGTGCCGCTGGCGGTGTGGATTCTTGAAGGTTTCATGTCCGGCGTGCCGAAGGAAATCGACGAAACCGCCTATATTGACGGCTATTCCTTCCCGAAATTTTTCGTGAAGATCTTCATGCCGCTCATCGCCTCCGGCATCGGGGTCGCCTGTTTCTTCAGCTTCATGTTCTCATGGGTCGAACTTCTGATCGCCCGCACGCTGACGACGACGGACGCCAAGCCGATTGCTGCGACGATGACACGCACCGTCTCCGCCGCCGGCATGGACTGGGGCCTGCTTGCCGCTGCCGGTGTGCTGACGCTGATACCGGGTGCGCTGGTGATCTGGTTCGTGCGCAATTACATCGCCAAGGGCTTTGCGCTGGGGAGGGTTTGACCATGATGAAGATGCCCGATTTTACCTGGATGGCGTGGACCTGGCAGACGGCGGCTTTTTTCGCTGCCATCGCTGTGCTGCTGGTTGGCATGTGGGTCTGGGAACGTCTCTCGCCCGGCGGCAATCCCCGCTTCGGCCTGTTGCGGTTCGAAACGACGCGCGGCGACAGGCTGTTCATTTCGCTGCTCGGCAGCGCCTTCATTCATCTCGCATGGCTCGGGCTGGTCGGCCCGAACCTGTGGTGGGCTCTCGCTCTATCCTTGGTCTACGCCATCGGCGTTTTCCGTTTTGTCTAGAGCGGGATGGCGAAAAGTGTGAGCGGTTTTCGCCTGAAATCCCGCTCTAACTTTATGATGTAGATCAGGATTCAGATTTTAGGTCGATCTGACCTAAAATCATCCTGATCTAGAGCAGAAAAAAGGTGCGGCGGAGGAAAACCGCACCCGCAGACTTCATGCAATCGCAACCCTTGGGAGGACTGATATGCGACGGCATCTGATGACGACGACGGCAGCCATGCTGCTGGCAATGACGGGTTCCGCTTTCGCCGGAATGGAGGAGGCAAAGCAGTTTCTGGACAAGGAAATCGGCGACATGTCGTCGCTTTCCCGTGCGGAGCAGGAAAAGGAACTGCAATGGTTTGTCGATGCGGCGAAACCCTTTTCGGGCATGGAAATCAAGGTGGTTTCCGAATCCCTGACAACGCATGAATATGAATCCAAGGTTCTGGCTCCGGCCTTTACCGCCATTACCGGCATCAAGGTCACGCATGACATCATCCAGGAAGGTGACGTCGTCGAAAAAATCCAGACCCAGATGCAGACCGGCCAGAACCTTTATGACGGCTGGGTCAACGATAGCGATCTCATCGGCACGCATTGGCGTTACCAGCAGGTGCGCAACCTGACGGACTTCATGGCCAATGAGGGCAAGGACGTCACCAATCCCGGTCTCGACCTCAAGGACTTCATCGGCAGCGCCTTTACGACGGCACCGGACAAGAAGCTCTACCAGCTTCCCGACCAGCAATTCGCGAACCTCTACTGGTTCCGTTATGACTGGTTCAACGACGACAAGAACAAAGCCGATTTCAAGGCCAAATACGGCTACGACCTCGGTGTGCCCGTCAACTGGTCTGCCTATGAGGATATCGCGGAATTCTTCACCGGCCGCGATGTCGGCGGCAAGAAGGTCTTCGGCCATATGGACTACGGCAAGAAGGACCCGTCGCTCGGCTGGCGCTTCACCGATGCCTGGCTTTCCATGGCCGGCAACGGCGACAAGGGTCTGCCAAACGGCCTGCCTGTCGACGAATGGGGCATCAAGGTCAATGACAAATCGCAGCCGGTCGGCTCGTGCGTCGCACGCGGCGGCGATACCAACGGTCCCGCTTCGGTCTATTCCATCGAGAAATATCTCGAGTGGCTGAAGAAATACGCGCCGCCGGAAGCACAGGGCATGACCTTCTCCGAGTCAGGTCCGGTGCCGGCGCAGGGCAACGTCGCCCAGCAGATATTCTGGTACACGGCCTTCACTGCCGATATGGCCAAGCCGGGCTTGCCTGTCGTGAACGAGGACGGTTCGCCGAAATGGCGCGTCGCACCTTCCCCGCATGGCGTCTACTGGAAGGACGGCATGAAGCTCGGTTATCAGGATGTGGGTTCGTGGACACTGATGAAATCCACCCCCGACGACCGCGCCAAGGCCGCATGGCTTTATGCGCAGTTCGTGACTTCCAAGACAGTGGATGTGAAGAAGAGCCACGTCGGTCTCACCTTCATTCGTGACACCACCATCCATCACAAGAGCTTCACGGACCGGGCTTCCAAGCTCGGTGGTTTGATCGAGTTCTACCGTTCGCCGGCTCGCGTACAGTGGTCACCGACCGGCACCAACGTTCCTGATTATCCGAAGCTGGCACAGCTATGGTGGCAGGCAATCGGCGATGCGTCGTCGGGTGCCAAAACCGCTCAGGCTGCAATGGACTCACTCTGCGCCGAGCAGGAAAAGGTCATGGCCCGTATCGAGCGCGCCGGTGTGCAGGGCGATATCGGCCCGAAACTGGCGGAAGAACATGATATCGACTACTGGAACAAGGACGCCGTTTCGAAGGGCAATCTGGCACCCCAGCTGAAGATCGCCAACGAAAAGGAAAAGCCGGTCACCGTCAATTACGACGAACTGGTCAAAAGCTGGCAGAAGTAATTTCTGCATCAAATCTGAACAAACCGGGGCGGCTTTGCCGCCCCGTCATTGCGTCTGAAAGGGAGTGACATAATGGGCGGTTATATTCTGGCGATCGATCAGGGGACGACATCGACGAGGTCGATGGTCTTTGATCGCGACATGCGGGTGATCGGTGTCGGCCAGCGAGAATTTCCGCAGCATTTCCCGGCCTCCGGCTGGGTCGAGCACGATGCCGAAGATATCTGGAAAAGCGTGCTCGAAACCATCCGGCTGGCGCTTGCCGATGCCGGCATCGCCGCATCCGATATTGCAGCAATCGGCATCACAAACCAGCGTGAAACAACCGTGCTGTGGGACCGCAACACCGGCGAGGCCGTGCATCGCGCCGTGGTCTGGCAGGATCGTCGCGCCGCGCCGGTCTGCGAGGACCTGAAGCGCCGAGGGCTGGAGCCGCTGTTTTCGAAAAAGACCGGACTGCTGCTCGATCCCTATTTTTCCGGCACCAAGCTGAAATGGCTTCTCGATAGCGTCAGCGGCCTTCGCGAAAAAGCCGTGAAGGGAGAAATCTGCTTCGGCACCGTCGACAGTTTCCTGATCTATCGCCTGACTGGCGGCCGGCGTCATGTGACTGACGCCACTAATGCCTCCCGTACCTTGATCTACAACATCGAAGACAACGCCTGGGATGACGAATTGCTGTCTATCCTTAACATTCCCCGCGCCATGCTGCCGGAGGTGCTGGACTGCGCTGCCGATTTCGGCGTGACGGATAAGGCGCTTCTCGGTGCGGAAATTCCAATCCTCGGTGTGGCCGGCGATCAGCAGGCCGCCGTTATCGGCAATGCCTGCTTCGAGCCGGGCATGATGAAATCTACCTATGGCACGGGCTGCTTTGCCCTTCTCAATACCGGCACAGACCGGGTGGCATCCACCAACCGGTTGCTAACGACGATTGCTTACCGCCTCGATGGCGTGACGACCTATGCGCTTGAAGGTTCGATCTTCATTGCCGGCGCCGCCGTGCAATGGCTGCGTGACGAACTTGGTTTCATCTCGGTTGCGTCTGAAGTCAGCGCGCTCGCCGAAAAGGCCGATCCCAAGCAGCGGGTTTATCTCGTGCCGGCCTTTACCGGCCTTGGCGCGCCTTATTGGGATGCCGAGGCCCGCGGAGCGATTTTCGGCCTGACGCGCGGTACGGGACCTGCGGAATTTGCCCGCGCGGCGCTCGAAAGCGTTGCCTACCAGACGTTCGATCTCCTGGACGCCATGCGCAAGGACTGGGCGGGTGACAATGGCAAGACGGTGCTGAGGGTGGATGGCGGCATGGTCGCTTCCGATTGGACCATGCAGCGGCTGGCGGATATTCTTGCCGCCCCGGTCGATCGTCCGGTCTTTCTGGAAACGACCATTCTGGGCGCAGCCTGGCTTGCGGCCTCCCGCGCCGGCATCTGGCCGGACCGCAAGGCCTTTGCCGACCATTGGCGCCGTGACCGCCGCTTCAGCCCCGACATGGAAGAAAGCGAGCGGAAGAACGCGATCGCGGGCTGGCGTGACAGCGTTGGCCGTTGCCTCTCGAAACGGGACAATTGAGGCGCGTTACACGAAGCTGCCGGGTGCGATGCTCTTGCTGGACACGAGATCGGAAAGGGCGCGCACCAGCTTCGTATCCGTACCCTTGCTCGGCTGAAGCACGAATTCCACATCCTCAAGCGCCGGCAGCACGCCGGCGGCAATTTCCTTGAGGCCGGCCGGCGCCATGCTGCGGGGCTGCACCAGAATGCCCATGCCCGCTCTTGCCGCTGCGGTCAGTCCACTCAGACTGCCGCAGGTGCAGACGATCCGCCAGGCGAGACCGGCCCGGTCGAGCGCTTCCTGCGCCGCCTTTCTGGTAATGCTCGGCGGTGGAAAGGCGATGAGCGGCAGGGCATCCGGCTGGTTCAGCATGCGTTCCGGGTCGCGCGCCAGCCACACGAGCGGTTCGCGGTAGAGAAAATGGCCGAGCTTATCGCCGAGACGGCGTTTGGCCAGCACCACATCCAGCTCGCCATTGTCCTGCATCTGGTAGAGTACGCCGCTCAGCGAAACCGTCAGTTCAAGATCCACCAGCGGATAAAGCCGGATGAATTCCTCCAGAATGGCTGTCAGCCTGCTGGCGACGAAATCTTCAGACACACCAAGCCTCAGCTGTCCGCGCAGGCGGTTTTCGCTGAACAGCGATGAAACCTTGCTGTCGATATCAAGCATGTTGCGGGCGTAACCCAAAAGGGCCTCACCCTCGCCGGTCAGTTTCACCTGATGGGTGCTGCGTGCGATCAGCCGGCGGCCAAGCGCGGCCTCAAGCCTTTGGATATGCTGGCTGACGGTGGATTGGCCAATGCCGAGCCGCTCGGCAGCAAGCGTGAAACTGCCGGTTTGCTGAAGCATGACGAAGCTGGCAAGATGTTGAAGGTTCAGCATTATCTCAAATCATGATAACTGTTAATCTTTGCATCGGAAATCATGATGAGCGATAGTAACGCGCGTTTCAAGCAAAACCGATGCCGGAAAGACCTCTTATGACCCGCTTTTTGCCCGACCGTTTTACCATGATGCTGGTGGCCACCGTGATTTTGGCTTCCATCCTGCCGATCAGTGGTGAGCCGGCGGTGTATTTCGGACTTGCGACAAAACTCGCGATCGCTTTGCTGTTTTTCCTGCACGGCGCGCGGCTTTCGCGGGATGTGGTGATTGCGGGCATCCTGCACTGGCGGCTGCATCTGGTGATCCTTCTCGTCACCTTTGGCCTTTTCCCGCTTCTCGGCGTGGCGATCGGCTTTATTCCCGAAAGCATCCTGCCGGCCCCGCTTTATATGGGTGTGCTGTTTCTCTGTGTGCTGCCGTCAACAGTGCAGTCCTCCATCGCCTTCACCTCCATGGCGGGTGGGAATGTTCCGGCGGCGATCTGTTCGGCCTCGGCTTCGAATATTTTCGGCATGTTCCTGACACCATTGCTGGTCGGCCTGCTGTTTACGGTCGGCGGCCATGGCGGCGGATTTTCGCTGGATGCATTCCTGCAAATCTTCCTGCAGCTGCTTTTGCCCTTCATTATTGGCCAGGCGCTGCAGCCGTGGATCGGCGAGTGGATCCGGGCGCGCAAGAAGCTTTTGTCGCCCGTCGATCGCGGTTCGATCCTGATGGTTGTCTACCTGGCGTTTTCCGATGCCGTCATCGAGGGTATCTGGCACACGTTTTCTCTCCGGGATATCGGCGTGGTCATCCTCATCAACATCGTGCTGCTGGCGATTGTTCTCTGCGTGACGATGTTCGGCAGCCGTATACTCGGTTTCGACAAGGCGGATGAAATCACCATCACGTTCTGCGGCTCGAAGAAGAGCCTTGCCAGCGGTGTGCCCATGGCGGGTGCCATTTTCGCCGGCCAGAGCATTGGCGCGATCGTGCTACCGATCATGCTCTTCCACCAGATCCAGCTGATGGTCTGCGCGGTGCTGGCCCAGCGTTATGCCCGCAAGGCGCATGAAAAGGCGGCGATCGCGGAAACGGCGGCTGCGGAAGGTGCGGCGGCATCTGCTCGCTGATATGATCTCCGCAAACAAAAACGGCCCCGTAAAGGGGCCGTTCGTTTTACATGTCAGAAAGCTTAGTTGACCTGAGCCGGGGTAATCTGGGCTTCGATCGTCTTCGGCGCCTCGGCGCTGTCGGACGAGATCGCGATGCGGCGCGGTTTCATGGCTTCCGGAATATTGCGGACGAGGTCGATGTGAAGCAGGCCGTTCTTCAAGGAAGCGGTCTGGACTTCGACGTGATCGGCAAGCTGGAAGCGGCGCTCGAAAGCGCGCGTCGCGATGCCGCGATACAGGAATTCGCCTTCGGTCGTTTTTTCGTCCGTGGCCTTCTCGGCCTTCACCGTCAGTGCGTTGGCGCGGGATTCGATGCTGAGTTCGGTTTCATCGAAACCGGCAACCGCCATGGTGATCCGATAGGCGTTTTCACCTGTTCGTTCGATATTATAGGGCGGATAGGACTGGGCCTGTTCAGGCTGGCCGAGGCCGTCGAGCATCGAGAAAAGACGGTCGAAGCCGACGGTGGAACGATAGAGGGGGGAAAAATCAACGTGACGCATGGTGTCCTCCTTGAGAAGCGACTGTTTGCGGTTAAGTCCGGCATCCCATTCTGGCGATGGCAGGACATATGGCGCGGTCCCGCTCTGGCGACCGCATGAAGAAAATGGGAATGGTCATGCGCGGCGTCAAGGGGGCACGAAAAGACGAGGGCAACATGAACCATGGCTGAACATCCGGTTCCGGCATCGTTCAGTTTGAGAGCCATAAAACTGCGGTCATCGGAGGCATTCTCCGTCGGCAGAAGCAATAACGTCCCTTCTTCTTCTGTCTTATTCGCCGGAACCGCGACTGCTTTAACCGACGGTTCCGGCAATTTTTTCTTTGACCTTCCCGCGCCGCCGACCTATCCCGAAAGGGCAGAAAAGCCGGAAAAGACCGATGATCGAAGCCACATTGCGCGCCAGTGAAGACAACCCGGTTCCCGGCAACCAGACCGTCGGATATTTTACCGGCCACGGCGGCAAACAGCTTCGTTATGCGATCTTTCGCGCCACCCGCTCCATTGCCCGCGGAACAGTGGTTCTGCTGCACGGCAGGAACGAATGTATCGAGAAATATTTCGAAACGGTCGCCGATCTGACGGCCATGGGCTTCTGGGTCGCGACATTCGACACGCGCGGGCAGGGCGGTTCCGAAAGGCTCCTGAAAAAGCCCGGCGTCGGGCATGTGCGGCGCTTTTCCGATTATCAGCGCGATATCAGCCTGTTTCTCGAGCAGGTTGTCCTGCCGGATACGCGGCTGCCCTTCTTCATGATCGCCCATTCCACCGGCGCGCTTGCGGCCCTCGCGGCCGCGCCCGGCCTGTCGAACCGGATCGACCGTCTGGCGCTGTGTTCGCCTTTCATCGAGCTGGATAGTCAGCAATCGGTTCCACGGTCCGTCATCCGGCTGGTTGCGACGGCCTTGAGCCTTGTCGGCCTGGGCAGGGTTCAGCTCGGCAGGGACCAGCGCGAGCGGGATTTCGACGGCAATCCATTGACCTCGGACGCCAGACGTTTTGCAAGGAATCTGACCCTGCACCGACAGTTTCCGGAACTGTTCATCGGCGCGCCGACGGCGCGCTGGGTCTATGAAGCGCTGAAGACCATGGGGCGAGTGACCCGCCAGGATCACCTGACGAACATCACCGTTCCGACCCTCATTCTGGCGCCGATGCTGGATACGATTACGCCCTATAAGGCGCAGGAAGAGCTTTCGCGCAATTTCCGGGCAGCACAGCTTCTTCCGATAACCGGCGCGCGCCACGAATTGCTGCATGAGCGCGACGTTTTCCGCAAACAGGCGCTGGCGGCCATCGACGCGTTTTTCGCGCCGGAGTGATGGCCGCTTGAGCCAACCGGCCTAGAGTTTCGAGAGAATGGCAAGCGCTTCTTCGTGCACAGCCTTGGAACCGGCGGCCAGAATGCGCCCGCCATTTTCCGGGCGCCCGCCATCCCAGGTGGTCATGGTGCCGCCGGCCTGTTCGATCACCGGGATCAACGCACCGACATCATAGGGCTTCAGTCCGGATTCGATCACCAGATCGACATGGCCAGCCGCGAGCAGGCAATAGGCGTAACAATCCACGCCGTAACGGAAAAGGCGGACCTGATCCTGCACCTTTTCATAAAGGGGCTTTTCTTCCGCGGTGAAGATATGCGGGGTGGTGGTGAACAGCACCGCATCCGACAGAGATGCGCAATCGCGCGTGCGGATTTTCTTTTCACCGTCGGGTCCGAAATACCAGGCGGCTTTGCCATCGGCGAAATAACGCTCTTTCGTAAAGGGCTGGTCCATGATGCCCATCGTGGCGCGGCCGGACGACTGGAAGCCGATCAGCGTGCCCCAGACCGGTACGCCGGAAATAAAGGCGCGGGTGCCGTCGATCGGGTCGATGACCCAGATATGGTCGCGGTCGAGGCCGACATTGCCGTGTTCTTCACCAAGAATGCCGTGCTGTGGAAACCGTTCTTCGATGAGCGCGCGAATGGCGGTTTCCGCTGCCTGATCGCCTTCCGTCACCGGATCATAACCACCATCCTGCTTGTTGATGACGGCAATGCCCGTGCGGAAGCGGGGAAGCGTCTCGGCGCTGGCGGCATCGGCAAGTTTGAAGAAGAAATCCCGGTCGGGCAGCATGCGAAACCTCATCGCGTGGAATGGTGGCCTGAATTCTGTGGGCAATGCATAGACTGGAATCACATCCGCCGTCCACTCATACGGATACCGGAGCCCGCGTTTCCATATTTTCGGCATAAGCCTAAAAAATATGCAAAAAATAAAATGATTGACAATTGTGCAGTTACTGCGTAGCGTGACCCTGCAGTCTTTGACTGTAAATACCCTCCTTGGGTGTTTCCTCCCTAGACTTGACCGCGCTCAGGCGCGGTTTTTTTTGCCCGGCGCGCGGCCAGACAATCCAGGGAAGGTATTGAAATAGCGGATAATTCGGGGTGCTATTCGGCGGCGAGTGAGGTTTCGATCGCGTATTCTGAAACGAAGGCGCCGAGCTGGCGCATGAAGATTTCAAGCGATGCCTGAATGGCGGGGAAATCGGCTTTTTTCAAAAGCGTCTTTTCATCCACGTAAAGCGCCCGGTTGACCTCGATCTGCAACGCATGCAGCGAACGGATCGGCCGGCCATAATGCTCGGTGATGAAGCCGCCGGCATAGGGCTTGTTGCAGACCGCGACGAAACCCAGTTCCTCCAGAAAATGCAGGGCGGCGCGGGATACTTCCTGGGAAGCGCTGGTGCCGTAGCGATCGCCGATAATCACATCGGGCTTCAGGTTCGATCCGGCGACGCGGATATTGCCGGGCATGGAATGACAATCGATCAACACCGCCATGCCGAAATGGGCATGGGTGCGAGAAAGCAGCCGGCGCAGGCAGGCGTGATAGGGCTTGTAGATCGTCTCGATCCGCGCCAACGCTTCGTCCACCGGCAGGCGGTGGGCATAGATATCCATATTCTCCGCAACGATCCGCGGCACGGTTCCGAGACCGCCTGCGACCCGCATGGAGCCGATATTGGCATAAGGCGGCAACGTGCCCTCGAACATGCGGGGATCGAGCTCATAAGGCTCGCGATTGACGTCAAGATAGGCCCGCGGAAAATTGGCCTTCAGAAGCGGCGCGCCGATCTCGGGCGCTGCGGCGAACAGCTCATCGACGAAATGATCCTCGGAGCGGCGGATCTCATGCGAATCGAGCCGTGCCGATTCCAGGAAGGAGA
>Ga0209282_1002204_pt1 | contig 11146 bp, 10 predicted proteins | sample Mtrugardesep15_FD_187529 | JGI IMG/M metagenome (GOLD analysis project Ga0209282, IMG submission 187529) | Root nodule microbial communities of legume samples collected from California, USA - M. trunc garden sep15 (SPAdes) (version 2) | ecosystem: Host-associated > Plants > Roots > Nodule...
ATATACACTCATCTTCTTTATTATTCAAAACATATTAAAAAAAAATTCACTTCACTCCCTCAGAAAGCTTGAATTACATTCTTCTCCCCCCTTATGTTAAAATCTACACTTTACTGTTTTAATATTTATTTTTTATTTTTAATAATCTAAAAAAATAATAATAATCTAACACACTTCGAAAAAAGTAGTGTTGCAGGTCTATTTTAACGTAATAAATAATTGAATACATATTTTTTGCTATTTTTTATTCACAATTTCATTAACGTGTAGTTCTAAACCCAATTATAAAATACGAAACAACCCAAAATAAAATTAAAATATGTGAAAAATTACTAAAGACAATAAAGCATGGTTATTCAAAAGTTAATTTTATACTCTAAATTATCAAATCAATAGCAAAATATTTAAATTTATTTATCATTGATATTTAAATTACAAAGAAATGAATTATTCTTTTTTTAAATGATGCTTCAAAATTAATATAAATCATAAAAATATTTATTTATGTTAAAATAGATTAAAGTGTAGTGCATATTTAATTATCAATGGAGTGGTTGTAATTCAAGTACCTTGTAAGGGAGGGGAGTATATATTGTATTTTTCAAGGAAGGGGGGTGTATATTTTACCATAAGAGGGGAGGGTAGTGTAATTCAAGCATCTTTGAGGGGAGGGGATTGTAATTTACTTTTTTTTTTTACGAGTAATTAGTCAAATACCCTTCGAAATTGCAGGTTTCGTCAATTACCCCCCGAAATTCACAAAACGTCAATTACCCCTCCGAAATTTTACATTGTCAGTCAATTTGGTCCTTCTGTTAAGTGGTTTAGTTTAAGGTGATGACGTGACTATTTGATGCCGTCGTGTCAATGCTTGCTGGCAGGGGGTAAATGACTGAATTATAAAAGCCACTTTTAATATTTTTTTTTTATTACTTTCCCTCCAAATACATCCCTAATTTCACCCACAACATTCCAAATCTTTTTTGTTTCTCTCCCTTTCAACACTGATAAACTGCATGTGTCAATTTGATTATAAGTTAATTACTAAAAAACTACAGGGGGTTTTCTGACCATTACTGATAAGCTGCAGGGGGGCTTTTAATCATTATTGATAAAATACAAGGGGGTTTTTGACAAAAAGTTTTAAATTTCAGGATGTTTTTCTAGGAACGAACAATGACAACACAAAAAAATTGTTCTTCTTCCTCAACAATCCAGCCTTCCATACATCTTGATCAAGGGTTCCATTAATCAACCCCAAAGCATCAGCCTCATCAACCCATACAAAAAAATACAATTGTCCTTATGATACTAGAAATCAAAATCAAAGTTACCCAACATGATCAAAGTTACCCAACAACTTAACAAACTACTAAATTGGGTATATAATGGGGTAAATCCCTAAAAATACAGAAAGGGGTAAACGAATTTGGGAAAAATGGAAAAACTAAAATTAGAGTTCAATTACCTTTGAAAATGGGCATGAGAAGAATTCTCTACCAAAATTCGAATCAGTTCCAGCAATTCTCACAACATAAATTCGTTCACAGGAGCATTTGAGAGTAACAATGTTCATGCTTTCATCCATGGAAGGAGAACTTTTTGTTTCTTTCATTTTCCTTTGATTTGTATATCCAAAACCACCACCCATCGTTTTCAACGATTTATAAAGAACTGGATTTAGATGGAGAAGATTGTGGAAGAATTAGGAAGAAGATGAAGTTTGAGTTATATAGAAGGAGGAAGAAGATTGCAGGAAAGACAACATTCTAAAAATAAATAAATATAAACAGGCAAAAAAAACCCCATGATGTGTCTTAATGATTGTCCTACGTGGAGGTGTCATTTGCCCAGTTAACGGACACGTCACACCTTCAAACGGCATAAATGAACGGAGGGACGAAATTGACTAACATTATGCAATTTTGGGGAGGTAATTGACGTTTTGTGAATTTCGGGGGGCATTTAACTAATTACTCTTTTTTAACAGAAGATGTAACATTGGTTAGAGTTAGAGAATCCAATAATACTTAGATAAACTTGTATAGATCTCTTTCGGTTTAACCTCTTTTGAGCGAGAGATAAATCACTACAGTTACACACATAATATCCGGTTAAAAAAGTCAAGGGCATTTTAAAGTGACTCTTCCAAACTTCAAGTTCATGAATGGAAGCCCTTAGCTTTTGTATGTTATTCACTAGACTTATGAATTTATACATGTGTACTCCATCCGTCCCATATTATAAGAAATAAAAAATCACATTTATTAAGAAAACTAAAACATAGTAGTTTGTAATATAGTTTTTTTGTGTTATCTTTAAAATAAGTTTTATAGGAAGATGTAAAAACAATTTTCATTGGTTGTTGGTTATTGAGAAAATGAAAGAGATAGCAAATTAAATGCACTTTGCATTTAATTTTCCTTTAAAAAAGATAAATTTAGTCTTTTTTCTTATAATTTGGGGAAAAATGAGTTTTTTTTCTTCTTATAATTTAGGACGGAGGAAGTACTTCAAAATTCAATTCAAAGTATGCAGCGCGTAACATGAAAATCAATCAAAAAGAGAGCTGAAAAATCAATCATAATAGTGCTGAATATAAGGCTACACACACTTTATCTCTCATTTTTTTTCATCTCATATAACTTAAAACGAAATTTAAAAGTATACCAAAAAACAAAGGGACGTCGAATGAAGTCCCTATTTTTTATGTGCAGATACATTTTTCGACCTTCTATTTAAAAAATAAAAACAACAAGAATTGACGTCCAAATGACAGAATGAAATAACCCTTACTACTGCAAATCATTCAACTGCAACCTGCAAATCCACCGTCAACGTTATGTTATAATAGATATTTTTTGTAATATTTAGTAAAAGTTCGATAAGTTTCTGATTGATAACTTTTAAAGAAACCAATACACAAAAAAAGGCATTACAGAGACAAATAATCACGGTAACTAAACTAAAATAACGAAGACCAAAATGAAACAAAATTTATAGTGACCAGAACAAAACCAAAATCAGAGATGAAAGTGAAAAACTGGATTATATTAGGAATACCACAAATATATTAAGCCTGAAAGAAAATACCACTTATTTCCTAAGGCAATGACAAATCACATAAGTGCCACCATGTGATTCTATCCTGCCCACTCAAGGTAATCATTACCAAAAAACCAAACTTATAAATAAATTAGCTATTTTAGTTACAAATTCTAATCAATTCCACTACGTTTAACTGTTTACTAACAAAATTTACACACTCTACATGCTGTAATTCCACTGCTTCAAAACATGAGCATCAAAAAACTGTTTCCATGCCTTCAAAGGGCGTATCTCTCTACCAAAGCCATAAGAGTCCTTAGTTTCATTGTTATTCATAAATAAGCCTCTGGCAGCAAACGACATTAGTTCCATCTGATCCATATAACCACGCATCCTGTATGAGAAACCCACTCTCTTACTATGTGATTGCTGATGCTGTTCAGAAACACTGGTATTTGGGAGGACAACTGTTTCTGGTGTCTGCATGGAATCATCATCAACAGAAGATAGGAAGTCATTCATTCCAAATAATTCCCAATCAACCTGCTGCAAGATTCCAGAAACTCGTTCGGAGCTGTGTGGAGAGCGACCTTGTAACCGCGTTTCTTGTTCCATTGCTAAAGTGTCGACTTGGGCCTTCAGTTCATGCAATCGATCACCAATTCTTGCCGCTACTGCATCATACAGTCTTTTTCTTGGCACGTCCGGGCCTTTCTCCATGTTTAGTATATCATCAAAATTTATAGGATCGCCCACGATTACAGTAACCTAAACAATCCAAACATGTATAAACAATAAGATTTAAACTGAAATTACAATCAAAATTAATCACATAAATAAGATATAAGCCACGCCCAGCAGAATCTGAATTCAATCAGGACTCAGGTGAACATTTTGTTCTTTGAGGAGGTGAAAAACAGACCCATAACCAAGTGACAGAGAGTGGCATTCCACTAAAAGCTAGCAATATAGCACCATCCCGTATTTTGAACCTTGGAAAGCTCATAGATTGACTAAGGGTTGATTATTTCACTGACTCCCTATGTGTTGATGAAATAATTTCGGAAATGGGTCAAAAGTGCGTACCATCTTTCCAATTCTGGGAATGCTGGCACCTATTGGCATAATCTCCTGCATCCCTGTATGTACAAATGGGATAACAACGGGCATGCTATCTCCATCCAAAACAAACCTGATGGGGAAATTTACATCAGGAAGTCTGTATTGCTCTATCGCGATATCAAATAGTAGAACCAAGGAGAAGCAAAGAGTGAAACATAAGATATATTTTAGAAATTAATTAATCTTATGATATTATGTATCATGTCATAAATTAGTATTAGTGGTAAATTAGCATCGCATTATGCCTTCAGCACATGTACACATATATATAATAACATCCTGTCCAAATCCAATATATCTTATCTCAATTGATATTTTTATCTCACAAGAATAGCTCCCATAATTATTATGATATAGAATCCAAATTTAAAACATCATACATTGGCAATAAAACATAAATCCAAAAACTAAATTAAAATTTTAAACAAGAAAACGAACAAACTGTGCATATCAATTGCAGATCTAAACTTTGAAAAGGTTTAAGCTCATTTGAGTTATTGGATCCATTCAACTTGATCCCTGGGCTAATGTTATTTAAGAAAATAACAAATTTATCAGCAAGTTTTGATAGTACAAATACAATCCACTTCCATGCAGAATTTATCAGCACTGAAACAACAGAAAATATATTTGCATTTAAATATATGGTAAAAATAAGGGATATAAGGGTTGACTTGGTGGTTGGTGCGGGAGTTAAGAAGTGAAGTGATAAGGAGATTGAGGGTTCAATTCCCACCCCCAACATAAAAACTAACAATACTAGCATTAGTTATTTCATATATATGTCCGTGGGTGGGTTGCGGGTGTAAAAATAATTAGAGACAGTGTATAAAAAAATCGATTAACGAATAATTTCAGAAATCTGCCGTTTAAATATTGACTTGATTTAAATACAAACAAAAGGACCTACTTAGTGGGAACCTACTTAGTGGGAAAAGACTTGGTTGTTGTTGTTTAAAAACAAATAAAAGGTGTACCAAAACAAACAATTAGGCCTAAACTTTTAAATTTTGCCATTATGAATTTACCAATGGAACAATTTCAATCCTTTGTAGAGAACAAACTATGTCTGTAGTCAGCAATTTAATTATAATACTCTAAAGAATAAGGAAATAACCTTGTTATGAAACACAGAAATTTTAAATAACTAACTACCATGACATAAAATGAGCAAATTTTTTGTTAGTATTCTATTTCAAAATACTGCAGAAGCTTGTTGGTCGTTACCTGGCAACACCTCTCTTGCAAGAGCCCATGGTTTTTCCACCATCCCGGGAGCGACTACCTTCTGGGAATATGTGGACCCAACCACCATTGTTCAATTTAGAAAGAGCCAAATCCATTCCCTGCAGAAGAGATGGATTAGTTGAAATTTAAAGTAACATATATCATATATGTAGACAAATTCCACTTTGGAGGGAAACCATGTCTCTTTTTATATCCATCCATTCACTAAAAATTTACTTCCCTTGCTCACACTTCAAAATTACATTCCCACTTATTTGATAATTTTCTATTTTTCCGAGTTAAATTTTCATTGGAAGGATTGCTAACATATTTAACTATGTTGAGGAGCCGTGTTCATTAGAGGGGGACAAACAGAATAGAAAAAGAAACAGGTGACTTCCGTCCAGTTTGGAGAGGTCAGGGGAAAGCATGAAACAAAGAGAATTATTCAACTGATACAAAATAAGACAGAGGCCTTTGTTTGATGCCGCTACAAAAGCAAGAACCCAAGGATAGTTGGAGCATGAAGGACTTAAAAAAAATCGTTTCCAGGACAGAACAGGAAGATAAATTGAATAAAAGCGAAAAATTGCGAGGTTTTCACCAAAAGCCACATCATTGACAAAAGTTAACTTTTATAATAGATTCTAAAGCCTCATTTTGGATAACAAGATTGTTTTAGAACCATTCACCAAATATAAACAAATATTATCCACAGTTCCCAGTTCTGTGCATTAGATACATACCTCCTGATAAATTCCATCGCCCCGTGCGACCGGCAAGACTTTAACAGATCGAAAGAATGCAGAAGTTACAGGGTTTTTAAAACATCTGTCAGTTGCACAAAGTGTCCATCTGAGGTTTCTAGCGTCCAAAAGAACTTGTGGAGGAAGAAGCGAAGCAATGACAAGTGGATCATCCATGGAAGCAACATGGTTGCTGACCTGAAAATTTAAAATTAAAAGCAAGCAAGCCCTGTTAAAAAACTAAACCCATAAAGATTCCTTTTGCACAGTGGGCATTAGTATTTAGTAGATCACATACCGTAAGAAGAGGCTTGCCTTTGGGTCTTTCCAGCAATGCAGTGTGTAGTTTTTCCAATCCATACACCTGTTACTCCCGTACATATAACATTCAGATCAAATAAGACAATTGTTTGATACTTTTAGTTGTATTTTACATTTTTTATAAACAAATTCTTAAACTTTTATACCAACGTTCATAAGAAAGTCACACGTGTAAGATAAATGCCTGCATTTTATTTTTATTTTGTAGACGATGTGGCAAATGCAAGGACTATCGGCAAACACACAAATGCAAGGTCCCGAGTTTGAGCACATAAGGTGTTAAGCCTAGTACTATAGACATTGACAATTGAAGTAGGCCTCAAGGACGCTGCATTTATTTTATTTTCTCTACAAAAATTTGTGCTAACATTGAAAGCATTGGTTCTCTTTTTGATTTACAATTTATGTTTTTATTATTATATCCTAATTTTATGGCAGTATGGTGTCCAATAACTTTTAGAATTTTTCATGTATCCTCCTAACAACAATTATTTTTGACCAAATATGAGAGAAGCATATAGTTGGATAATCATATTCATACCTGAACACGGTTTAATCCGTTCATAAAAACGTGACATACATTTCCAAGTATAGGAACAGCAACAGCTTGCATCATACGAAGAATTGTTGATTCTTCTTCTGAACTAAAATCCCTCATCACTGTATATACACATACACAAAAAATTAATGAATGAGAAACCTAACATCCATACAATATTTGAATTTCAAGGAATATATAATTGAATTGAATCGAATACCTCGTTTACGATAGAAAGAGGTGGAAGAAGGCAATGAGTCTCTACGAAAATCTCGAAATCGGTTAAGCCAACGCTGGAGAGTGGAGGAGAAGTAGCCGTCGGCATCAGGGGAAATTGTACGGTGATGTCGGCGGCGCCAATGTCGGTCGACGACGACTCTGAATCGATCCCTGAGCTGTAATTGAAGGGATCGAGCTTTGTTCTTCCAAACATCACCGCGATCAAGACGGTGCATCGGTGGAAAAGATATAAATCGCGAATTGTTATTGTTGGTTGCAAAGTTGAAGAAGTAGCAAGGCGCGAGTGTAGGGTACGTAGCAAAATCCACAACGCTTTATTGACTTGGAGTTTTTAGGGTACACCTTAGTTTAAGGCATTGCCACCGTTTTTCTAGGACCAAATTTTTTAGATTAGATTAGATACATAGATTGGATTAGATTAGATTGGATTAAGTTTTTAGGTAGGGTTTTTAAGGTTTTTAGAAAAAGTTATTTTTTGCTAAAAGTTGTTAGGTCGGATAATATGGCGGTCGAATTTCAACTTCTTAAATAGTTTTAATAATTATTGTCATTTCTTTTATCTAAAAAAATAAGAGTTATTTTTTGTAAAAAAAAACTCAATTGAAATAAGTTATTTGTTTTAATAAAATTCTTGGGAGAATAACATCTATTTTAACTTAAGAGTTTTATTTTTGTAAATGATTTAGGGAATGTTTGGAAGTTGAGTTTTGAAAGGAAATACTTTTAAAAGAGAATTTTTTAAGTTTGGGTCTATATTTCAATACATATAATATCATAAAAAATCAACAACGTATTAAATTATTATATAATACTTAAAAAACTTATATTCAGACATAATAAAAAAAATACTAATATTTAGGCTTAAATATGATTTTCATCCCTATAATTTAGGTTAGTTTTCGTCCCTCCAAAAATAAAAATTGAAAAACATCTCTACAAAAAATTTTGTTTGAAAAAGGTCCCTAACCCCACTAAAACATTAAAGTGGTATGGTTTTTGCCACGTGACGCTGACGTGGCATGCCACATAATATTTAATTTTAAAAAATATTTTTAAATTCTGAAAATTGTTTTTAAAATTAAAAAATATAAAAAAACATTTTAAAAAATGTAAATATAAATTTAAAAATAAAAAATCTGAAAATAAATATAAAAATAATAAAATAATTTTCTGAATTTTTTTTATTATATAATATTCAAAAAATAATAACTTTTTTTAAAAATTATAAAATCTGAAATTTTCTGAAAATAACTTTTCGAAAAAAAATGAAATAATTTTTTTTAAGTATAATTTTTTATAAAAATATGAAGAAAAAAAATATAATTTTCAAATTAAAAAAAATTAATTGTCGAAAATTTAATTTTAACTTTTTTTTTTTGCGAAAACTTTTTTTTAGATTTTTTTTCAAAAAATGTCTTTTTAGATTCTTTTATGATTTTTATATTTAAAAAAAATAATTTTCAAATTTTTTTAATTTATATTTTTTAATTACGTGGACTACCTTGTCAGTGCCACGTGGCGAAACCCATGCCGTATCAGCAAAAATGTAGGGCCAGAGACCTTTTTCAAACAAATCTTTTTTTGCAGGGATGTTTTTAAATTTTTTTTTGCAAGGACGAAAATCAAAACTGACCCAAATTACAAGGACGAAAATCATATTTAAGCCTAATATTTATTGGATCATACTAACAAGTGTCCTAAAGACATTGTTTAAGGACTAAATTAGCAACTTGCATCTACCTACAATCATCAAGGTGCACGTTAGCAACCTACACTCATTTGATGATTATTTACACTCACTTTTATAGGTTTTATCAAATCATTCACATCTGCCTTGACAATTATCTACACCCGCTTTCATTATTTCAATATAACCCACACACATGATAGATATTTGACTTTGTATTTTGTATTTTAATTTTGTTTCTTTTATGTTAATTTTGTTTTGTTTTAATTTTCTTTCTTTTGTGTGCGTGCGTTTGTGTGAGCGCAAATTTCCACTTACTTAAAATTACTATGTTGTAGATTAGCAATTTGGACCTAACTAAAACCATCAAGATGTAAGTTAGCAACTTACACCAATTTGATTATTTACATTCACTTTTATAACTTCTATTAAATTATTTACACATATCTTGTTAGTTATTTATACCCACTTTCATCATTTCAAAACAACTCACGCACACGGTAGATAATTGAGTTTGTATGTTTTGTTTTAATTTTGTTTCTTTTAGGCTAATGTTGTTTTGTTTTAATTTTCTCTCTTTTGTGTCAATGTTCTTTTAACTAGTCAAGAAAAAAAAAAGGTTTTAGTGATAAAAAAAAGTTGTCGAAAAACTTTAATGTTCTTTTAAGTCACCTTGTATTTACCGGTAAAAAAAAACTAGTTAGGAACCCATGTCACAAAAAAAAGTAGACACACTATCTCTTTGATTATCTTCCTTCTCATTCTCTGATACGACATCGCCTGTAACTCTTTCTTTCAAGCTCCTCAAAACTTCTTCGGGTGACAACATTAAGTATATTTCATTCCTCCTTTAATTCACCATATCTCTATTTTCCAATCCTTACTTTTGTAATCTCTCTTTGGCTTCAACTTTTCATATCGATTGGAGAATTTTTTTGGTAGGACACCTTGGTGGAAACTCAGGTTATGGAAATTTCAAAAGACTCAAGTTCCTTATTTTAGCTGGGAATGAATTGAAAGGTTTATTGCCAACTAGAATAAGCGTGTTATCAATGTTACAACATGTGAAAATAGGAAACAACACATTTTCCAGAACATTGCCAGTTGAGTAAAAAAAGTTGGAAAATCTAGAATACTTGGACATATTTACAACCAACATTTATGATGTGATTTCTTATTATCAAACTTGACTTGGCTTGACGCATTGTTTTTTTTTTCAAGAATCGCTTAAGAGGCCAAATCCCTTCGAGAATAAGGAAATTGAAATCATTGAAAACTATTGATTTATACTCACATGTCCAATTCCATCAGAAATAGTAATGTTGCAAGACCTAGAAAAGCTAAGACTCATGGATACCAAGTTGAATGGTGAAATTCCAAAGGGAATTGGTGAGCTTTCAAAACTTACCAATTTCTATGTTTTCAGCGATTCATTCGGTGGTAAGCTACCACCAAAAATGGGTTCTAATGGGTTGCTACAAAGACTTGACATTTCAAGAAATTCACTTCAAGGTTCGATGCCTATGTATATTTGCAGAGGCAACAATCTTGTTACGTTGAATCTCTTCAACAACAAATTAAACAACACTCTTCCAACCATCACTTGCCAATTGCAGCTCCCTCATCAAGTCTGCATCGAAAGCAAAAACTTTACCGGTTCAATTCCACAAGCTCTAACAATGCTACCAAATTTTCTTATATATATATAAGAAAATCGTATACAACGGAAATCTAATTTTTGGCCCTTGACCCCCGTTTGACAGCTCGCCGGATTTCTACCCTCTATTGTCTTTACACACTACTTTATTGTCTTTTTCTGCACATGTTTTCACTGTTCATGACATGAATGATTTAGTGTTCATAACATTATGATTCGTTGTTTATAATTTGACCGATTCATTGTTTATAACATGACAAATTCACTGTTAATAAGATGTTTCTTTCTCCGCTTTTTGCTCGCTCGCTTGCTATGGCATAGCATACAAATTATAAAGAAAATTCTTCTTATTTATTAACAAAAAATGGTTCTCTGTTGAAAACTATTCTTCATGAAAAAAATCTTTATCCAAAATATAATAATTGATACCTTGCTCTTAAAAAATATTTCTTTGAATATATCAACGAAAACAATTCTCCTCATCTTTATACCTCAAAAAATATTATCTTCATCATTTTAATCATTTTACTCGTAGACAAATACCATAACTTTTTTTTTTT
>Ga0209282_1002206_pt1 | contig 11141 bp, 12 predicted proteins | sample Mtrugardesep15_FD_187529 | JGI IMG/M metagenome (GOLD analysis project Ga0209282, IMG submission 187529) | Root nodule microbial communities of legume samples collected from California, USA - M. trunc garden sep15 (SPAdes) (version 2) | ecosystem: Host-associated > Plants > Roots > Nodule...
GTTTTATCCTGGAGACGCCACGGTTGATAGTCTACCTTGCACAATTTCGGTAGTGCCGTGAAACGTCTTAAAGAAAGCGACCTGGTCGTGACTCACCCCGGTAATTGTTTCAAAGCTCTCTCGTAATCCTTTTAAAATCCAAAAACAACAGTCTTCCCTTGGAAAACAAATCAATGCCAAATGGCCTTCGTAGTTGACACAAAAAGTGAATGAATAAATTTCATTTTAGTGTGGTTGATACATCACACAAAATTGCAAGTAAAATCAAGAAGAATCCATTTTAAAGGCTTGAGTATGAGTGTACTCACGTGTTGAATCATTCAAACATACACAAACTTACAATTCTATGGGTGAGTAACAAACAATTTTAAAAACAGTATGGATTCCGCTCCCAGTTGCCAGAATGATAGTGTTGCGTAAAAAATTAAAAATTGAATTTTCTGCTAGAGCTCTAGGTTGACGACGAAGAGGGTGTACAGATCAGTCTAAGCCTCGGTAGTGAACTCTGAATTCATTGTGTTCTGTTATTTTCTTTTTGAAGTGTGTTTCGTTATTTCTACCCGTTTTGTGAATTGTTGCAACAACCAAACCTTATCCTACTAAGATGGGTCGGCTACACGGATCAAATTACGGCATAGTGTTCTATCATAAACCAAATTTGAGTCCAACTCATTGACATCTGAATCCTTCCTAATGGTTTCTCTAATAGTTTTCTTAGGTCTTCCTCTACCTCTTTTAACATGACTCTCCTCCATTTGATCGACTCTGCTTACAACGGCATCTACGGGTCTTCTCTCAACATGTCCAAACCATTTAAGCATATTTTCTACCAACTTTTCTACTATAGGTGATACCCCCACTCTCTCTCTCTAATGGTGTCACTCCTAATCCTATCATGTCTAGTCTTACCACTCATCCAGCGCAACATCATCATCTCTGCTACACTTACTTGATTCTCGTGTTGACTCTTAACCGCCAAACACTCCGTACCATATAACAACGCTGGTTTTGTGAATTGTTGACTGACTTAATTTTCGGTTTAGGATCTGAATCCTTCCACCAAATTGATTGCTTACAATTTATTTCAAGTCAAGAATTGCCAGTTCATGGATTAATTTTTTAACAGGGTTTTCATAGTTGAACTCTCACAAGTTGAGCTTTCAAACACCCAAGTGTTTTATGAGTAACTGAGTTTGAGAAAAGTTAGTTAAACTTGATAAGTTCATGTATAAACCTTCATAGATACATGGCAGCAAGAAAAATGTATTTGGGGAGAAAATTTGTGGCACAAATGGGAAGACGAAAAATTGTGGTGATGTGCACTCAGTTCAACCCTTTGATGCACAATTCATTGCATTTGGTCGGAGCAAAATGCCGCAATGTCGGGTGCAGGGTTCTATTTGACTCTTCTGTATCATTGAGCTTACTTGATTTTCGTTTCTCATACTGAGTAGGAAATCTTTGCTTCCCCTTAACTGCATTTCCACCTTCCCTTCTGATAAAACTTTTTATTTTTTTGAGGAAAAAACCTAATTTTCTATATCCAAAGAACTAATGGAGCATTCAAAAACAGTTCACATTATATCCGTACATGAGTGTTTTAGTGACTAAATTTATAAGCTTAATATCAAGAGTTAAAGACTCAAGAATGGAACTAAAAGGTGACCATAAAATCATGAACAAAACATAAGCAAACACAAATGCAACACAATTGCTTTTCGTATTTCTGGAAATCCAATCTCTAACATACAAAGCAAAAATTGAAAATGTTGTGCCATGAGCAAACATTATTGTTGTCAACGAGTAATTACTCAATTTTGATTAAAAATTAGCCATCGACATTCATCTCTAAAACTATTCATGTCACAGTAAACAGTAAAGACTCTATAGTTAAAATTAAACAATGTCATATTACAAATTATGAAAAATTCAAATGAACATTAATAAATAGCTAGGCATTGAGGCTACAAAATTATTGAGAAGTAAAGGCAGCATTTTGACCTTCCAATATACGAATCATTTGCTTATCTTCTAAATGTTCCTGTTAAAAATAAACAGAAAAATTATGATGAAAAGCTTAAAGAATAAAAGGCATACAAGTAATTAAGGACTTACAGAAAGGCAAGCTTTGTATTTCTTCCACTCGGAAACACATTCTTCTTTGTCATATTGACCCTTGACGAATTTCTCAGTATACCACCTTCACAAATAATGAAATTAGGGTTTAAGTGAAAAAGGGGAAAGAATGGAGAAAGAGTGGTGATTACCTGTGGAAGCAATTGTGGTATGCGTCTCTAAGAAGAGCACAGGGAGAGGTTGAAGGTGAAGGCGGCTTAGAACCTCTCTTCTCTTTCATGGACGAGGACGAAGACAAAGCAACTGCGTCTGATTCTGGAACATACAACTTCGTACGCTTTTCACACTCTGTCATTAATCAATGTCAATGTCAACGTCAAAACAAGATAAATGATGTACATTCAAAAATTTAAACAATTTTTTTAAAATAAATCTCAATTAATTCTTTTTTTAACAAATGTTCTTGCACTTGTTAGAATGAGCCTTTAAAAATCTAAATGGGTTTCGTAAAAAAAAAAATCTAAATGGGTCAAACTGGATTAATACTTTTATGACATTAGTTGGTAAAAACAAAAATAACTAAATTTTGAATTAAAAAAAATTACATTTTTAAAAGTTTAACTGCATATGGGTTCTAAGATATTTTCTATGAAAAAAGAAGTTCTCAAATATTATTACTATATCTTTCTTTAAAATATTATTTATTTTCACTATTCAAATAAAAAAGTTATTTTAAATTATCAATGTTTTTTCTCTAAAAAAAAAGTTATCAATGTTTTTATTTTAGTTATTTTACATAATTTTCTCTCCATGGTACCACTCATCACCACCGTCAAACCCATCAGCCACCATCGTCTCCTTTCCCACCTCCTCTTCCTCGTACATTGTGCCTCCCACCTCCATCCTCTCACCTAAAGCTGTTCTTCCAACACTCTCTTTCTCTCAAATGCGGTAGTACCTCCCGCAATTTTCTTTTGATGATGAAGATTTTATTTTTATTTGATTGTAAGTATTTTCCCTCTTGATTTTAATATGTTTTTTTAAATAAATTGTTAACCAATAAAAAAAGCAGGTGAAAAAAATCAATGAAAAATAGTTCAAAAAGTCAAGTCAGCCTTCATCAATTTTATACATTCATTTTTAAATCAACGTGTCAAATCATCACATTTACATAGTTATAATGAAAATAAAATTACAGGGAATAACCCGAAATTTGCTAAAATTGCAAATAATATGGTTTGGTTTGAATGACTATTATAAAAAACTTGAATCAATCCAAATATATGCGGTTTAATTTAAAACAATTTTTGGACATTCAAAACACAACACGTCAATTTTGTTATTATCATTAATATTACAAAAAGAAAACAATTGATTATGTTCAAAACATATTAATATTAATAATATAGAATGAATTATATAAGTTTAAAACCTAGCTTTCTCTCCAAAGAGCCGTCATCTACAACTCTATTTTGTTTTTATTCTCCTAGATCCACCAAAGAGAAGTGGTGTAAGATCACTTTTTGATACGAAATCACCCATCAAAATGATTTTTTCTCCTCCATTCTTATTTAAATAAGTTATTTTTAAATATATTTTACTTTTTCTTTCATGGTTTTGTAGTTTTAGTGTGACTTTATTCTGTTTTTCCTGTTTTTTGTGCGGTGTGATTTTGTTTTCCCATCTTGTTATGGTTTTTGTTGGGTTCAAATTGTCGTATCAATTTTGATCTAGTGCTCATTCAATCAATGACTATGGTATCTTAGATGTTACAAATCATGATGCATGAGTGTTATAGATACATGAATATAGTCATATTTGTATGCTTACATACTTCGCCGTTTTATATTATTAACATAAATGCTTATGAGTTTATCGTTTAACGTACTTTCAATTTTATATTACTTTTGATCTCACCCACCATTTTAGGGTAAATTTTGATTATGTGTCAAAGTTATTAATGACTTGACAGAGCACATGTTGACGCGTCAATAAATTCAATACGTCCACATGTGCTCTTTGCAACGTCGTTGATGACTTAGACATCTAATCAAAATTCATCCTAAAATAGGATGTGATCAAAAGTTAGAAAAAATTGAAACAAGGGCAAAAAAAACTGAATTTTAAAATATGGGTACCAAAACTTTAGAAAAATGAAAATAAGAGTACCAAGATTGCATTTAAGCCTTAAAGAATAAATTATGATTAAAATTTAGTTTTGCAGTTTGATTCAGTTAGAAAAGCGATCCAAAATTCAATCCGATCCGAACGATTTTTACAAAACAACATCCAATTATTTATAAAAAAAAAAATATTCCATGTTCTTTTTAGATTGATTTACGGTTTTATTGGGAATTGGTAGGAATGTTACTACTCACTCCAATCTCAACTATTTGAAAAAACAATACTTTTACAATTATCAAAAGAGATACTTTTTTTACAAGAGAAGAAAGACACTTGAATTAAATGCTTTGATCTTGTTTTGATTTCATGATAAAAAAACTTCCAATTTAGACATCATCAAGTATTAATTTTTCAGATTCATCGACTGATTTAGTTTGTATTAGAGACCATATACATCTTTTATCCTATGAAATCAAAAAAATAACTCTTGGAGGGAGTACATATAAAAACCCACCCTTAGTTAGTAATTAATAATGATCTCCTCAGTATTAATGTAAGAATATTTTTGAAATAAGTATACTAGGGAACGACGTCGTATGAATTAATAGTTGAATGGAGTGATGTACAAGTGAAAGTGAAGCAATCTATATAAAGAGCTTTGCTTCGATCGATCGATCAATCTTAACAAAGCGGTGTGAATCTGTCGCATTAAGAAAATGGATCAATTCAAAGGACAACCTCGTCTTCCCAAATTCGCTGTTCCAAACCGTTACGACATTCGACTCAAACCAGACCTCATCGAATGTCGTTTCTCTGGTTCTGTTTCCGTTAACCTTAACATCGTCACCGCTACCAATTTCATCGTTCTCAATGCCGCTGAACTCACCGTCGCTAACGACGCCGTTTCTTTCAGTAATCGCGATTCCTCTAAGGTACTCTCAATCGCTATTTCTGTTTTTTGTTACCATGTTTGTTTCTGATTTATTTATAATCGATCAATGTTTCTGTAGGTTTTTAAACCTTCAAAAGTTCAATTGTTTGAAGATGATGAGATTTTGGTGTTGGAGTTTTCTGAGGAAATACCTACTGGATTGGGTGTATTGGCTATTCAGTTTGAAGGAATTTTGAATGATAGAATGAAAGGTTTTTACAGAAGGTAACTTTTTTTTTTTTTTTGCTTGATTTCAATGTTCCATCAAGAATTCCAAAGCTAAATAATTCTCTGGATTGCTAGGTTTGATTAATTTTTTCTGTTTTTTACCATTGATTTTGTTTAAATTTTTAGAGGATTAAGGCTCGAGCTTGTATGCAGCTTATAGCATTCGTAAGTGCTTATCATGACAAGCAATTATGTATAAGCTATTTCTATTGGGAATAAGCAATTATGTATAAGCTTACATAAGCTATTTCTATAGGGAAAAAAAATAAAATGAAGTTAATTATTTTTTGGATAAGCTATAAGCTGTCTTGGAGAACTTACAAATATAACCTGAAAAAAGCTTACAAAAAACTTCATAAGTTCTCCCAAAGAGTCTCATCAAACTTATGTAAGTATATAAGCTCAAATAAGCCGATCCAAACAGGCCCTAAATATGTCGTGTTTGTATAAAATTACAACTTTTCAAATCCATGAGGTGGCAGCTCAGTGTTAAGAGCTTAGCATTGTCTCCTCAGGGGACGAAGTTCAAATACCCGAGAGACGTTTGTAAAAAGAACTCCCCCTTCTCATTTTCTTTTAAGTAAAAAGTACAACTTTTCAAGTTTAGTATGTGGGTAAACTTTGTTCAATTTTATTCCCTATTTTGCTTTTACAGGGATTATTTATTTAGTCTCTAAAGGGACTAAAATCACTTAAAAGTTTTCAAATTAGGGAGTAAAATTGAATAGAATTTATGTAGGACCGGAATTAAAATGCTGTGATTTTACAGGAACTTAAAACATATTTTATTTAACCGGTTTTTAAATTGTTTGGTTGAGAGTCCTATTGGTTACTATGTGTCATATGGGTATGTATATGCAGCAAATATGAGCATAATGGTGAAAAGAAGAATATGGCAGTTACACAGTTTGAACCAGCTGATGCCAGGCGATGCTTTCCTTGTTGGGATGAACCTGCTTGCAAGGTTTTTCTATTCCCCTCTTTTCCCTTTTCAACGAACCTTTTGTTTAGCGCACACACGAGAGTAGACACGATAAAATATTCAAATAATAAGCCTCCTTTTGGTTCATGGCTTTGTTGGTGTGGCTGTAACATTCTAGTTACTTTAACTGATGATGAATGTCTTGAGGTTGAGCCCATTATTCACTGTGTTTAATATTGCAGGCCACTTTCAAGATCACATTGGATGTCCCTTCGGACCTTGTTGCTCTCTCCAACATGCCAATTGCTGAAGAAAAAATAGATAGAAATATCAAAACAGTTTCATATCAAGAATCACCAATCATGTCTACATATTTGGTTGCTGTCGTTGTTGGTTTGTTTGATTATGTGGAAGATCATACCCCCGATGGTAAAATCATGTTTGCTATGCACATTTTAGGTATTGACGTTATTATCAGTACTGACTTTCTTTTTTCTTATTTAAATTCAACATCTCTACAGGGGTCAAAGTCCGAGTGTATTGTCAAGTTGGTAAGGCAAACCAGGGGAAATTTGCGCTTGATGTTGCTGTCAAAACTTTGGGACTATACAAGGAGTAAGTATTGGCCTATTACAATCCCTTTTTTCTCAGGCAGGAAATTTTTCATAAAAAATTATGGACTTTATTTATTTCCAATTCCATTCCATTAATCCACCTTGTTGCGGCAAAACATATAATAAATTTTTTGGAGTCTCAACAAGAGAAAAATTGATTCAAGACATAGTAACATCTCCACAACAGGTAGATAAGAGTGGTACAAATATTATTACCAACAAAAATACTTCTTCTTTTAATTATTGGCAATCAGAATTAATTGGATCTTACATTGTAATTCACTTTATTGAGGGGAACCTTGGACTTGGATGTCACTCTACCATGTGGTTTCGAGGGACTGTTTGGTTTTATATCATCTCATTACAAGTTTATGGCACATCAAATCCTTGTTTGGTATGGTTGGTTTCCAAATTACAACCCTCCGCCACCAAAGATTAACAGCCCTAATATTAATGGGAAAATCCTTATTAAGTAAACCTTCTTTTTATATTTATCAAAACTATCCGTGGTTTTTTATATATATTCTTTCTACTACCATATCACATTGCCATCCTTCGTATATTAGGTTTGCATTGGCAAGATGAGTGGATTATATATGTTAATGTTCATTTCATCTTGCATAATCTTTCACTCATTAGTCCACTTAACTGATTATCAACAGTTACTTTGACACTCCCTACACCTTGCCAAAATTGGATATGATTGCAATTCCTGATTTTGCTGCTGGAGCCATGGAGAATTATGGGTTGGTTACATATCGGGAGACTGCTTTACTCTATGATGATCAGCATTCTGCTGCTGCCAACAAACAGAGGGTAGTTTTCTTTTTCATAAAACTGTTTTAGTCTTGGTGGCATTAGTTCCCCAATCTCAATCTCAAAACTAGTATGTTTTATTACTAACCGGCGGAATGAAAATATTTCTTACATTCTTTGGTTGCTGTTAAGGTTGCTGTTGTTGTAGCCCATGAACTAGCACATCAATGGTTTGGCAATCTTGTTACAATGGAATGGTGGACACATTTATGGCTGAATGAGGGTTTTGCAACATGGGTAAGTTGTTTGACTCACATATCATATTGCTAACTACAGAGTCTAGTTTATTTTGTGCTGTTTAATTTATTTATTTTGGAATGCGCATTTTAAGTTTTTTATATTTTATCTATAACTAAATGGTAGTTTTCTTTTGGTCTTGCATCTTCTTTTGGTGTGGTCAGGTGAGTTATTTAGCAGCTGATGGCTTGTTTCCTGAGTGGAAAATATGGGCTCAATTTCTTAATGAATCCACCGAGGGTCTTAAGCTTGATGGACTTGCAGAATCCCACCCAATTGAGGTAATGTTTAGTTTTAGTTTTTCATGGGTTCCGTTTGCCTCTGATAAGGGATTTGGCTCATTTTTTCCGATCTGGAATTTTATGCAGATTAATTTGTTATATAATGTAATTCTTTATACCATTGGTTATATAATATCAATTGTATGCAAAAAATTTATTCTATTGGGTTAGGTTATGTCCCCCCAGTTTTTTCTTTTTCTTTTTTCATACAGGAATTTCTAGCTTATATAAGAAAAAAATAAATTAAAAGAGATAAACGAATTGGAAGTTAATAAGTTATCTTATCATTATCGTCTATTTTAATCTTTGTAAATTATTTTTGCAGGTAGAGATAAATCATGCTCGCGAGATTGATGAGATATTTGACGCAATAAGTTACAGAAAAGGTGCATCTGTTATTAGGATGCTGCAAAGCTATCTTGGTGCTGAAAGCTTTCAGGTTGGTACTTGGCCTCTTACCACTTCCATAAAAAACTGTACTTTCAATGCCAAACTTTATGGAATGAGAACCCACGGTGAACTGCTCATACAGGGATAATGAATAGTGCATAAGTAAACTATCATTGGCAGTTTTTAGAGTTTTCTCTCAACTATGATTTTACACTTGCACAGTATAGTTAACAAGGCACTTCTAATTTTTTCAATATATGATAGGCAGATGTACTTTTTAATAGGGCGTAAAAGGTTTTAAGATGTACGTTTCAGAATATGTGTATAGTATTAAATTACGTATTAACTAGAATATGGCTGAGTTTTTTTTTATGAGGCAAATATGGCTGAGTTATATATTTCACCTTTTGTGATTAAATTGTACACACTGCTTTTTTGTCTAACCAGAAATCACTAGCTTCATATATAAAAAGGCATGCTTGTTCAAATGCCAAGACTGAGGATCTATGGGCTGCACTTGAAGAAGGATCCGGTGAACCTGTGAATAAGTTAATGACCTCGTGGACAAAGCAGCAAGGATATCCTGTTGTATCTGTTAAAGTAAATAATCAGAAGTTAGAGTTTGATCAGGTACCAATGCATCCAACCTTTTTATTAGTTCCTTGTTGTGATTGTTTTCAGAGAGAAAAGCCATTATATGTATTGTAACTTGTGATCCTTGTTGTTTATTGGCAGTCACAATTCTTGTCAAGTGGTGCTCAAGGGGAAGGCCATTGGATTATCCCAATAACATTATCCTTTGGCTCATATGATGTCCGCAAGAATTTCCTCTTGGAAACGAAATCCGAGACACGTGATATTAAAGAGTTACTGGGTTCTGAGATTGCTGAAGACAAGAGTGCAAATTCTTGGATTAAGCTTAATGTCGATCAGGCTGGTTTCTACAGGGTGAAATATGATGAGCTGCTTGCAGCTAAACTTAGATCTGCAGTAGAGAAACGACTATTATCTCCATCTGACCGGTTTGGTAAATTACATAATCTCTTGACAATTTAATTTTTTCTAATGGCAGAAGAGGAAAAGACTGATAACTTGTGAGCTACTACTTTGACAGGAATTTTGGATGATTCGTATGCACTTTGTATGGCTCGCAAAGAATCATTAACCTCCTTGATTAACTTGATGGGAGCTTACAGGGAGGAAGATGATTATACTGTTGTGTCTAACCTGCTTACTGTAATGCTATCGTCCCAATATTGCTCATTAGTTACATAGGTTATTTATTGGAGATCTAATTTCAATTCTATTATTTTACAGGTAAGTCATAAAGTTCAACGTATTGCAGCTGATGCAGTTCCAGACTTGGCAGATTATTTTAAACTGTTCTTTTTTAAAGTTTTCCAGTACTCTGCGGAGTAAGTTGGTTTGTATTGCAGTTAATAATTTTTTTAGGAATTAGAGTATATCTGCTGTAACATTCCTGTTTATATTGCCTTGCAGGAGGCTTGGTTGGGATCCTAAACCAGGAGAAAGTCATGATGATGCGTTGTTGAGAGGAGAAATTTTGACCTCCCTTGCTGAATTTGGACATGATCTGACACTGGATGAAGCAAGCAAGAGATTCCAGGCATTCTTAGCAGACAGAAATACTCCACTTCTTCCACCTGATATAAGAAATGTTTGCTGCTGCATCATTTGAAATTTTGAATACTCAGAATCTTATGAATTCTTATTTTGATGATTATTGTAATTGTTGGCAGGCAGTTTATGTGGCTGTAATGAAACGGGCAACCAAATCTAACCGATCGGGTTATGAATCCCTTCTGAAAGTATACAGAGAAACTGACCTTGGTCAGGAGAAAACACGTATTCTGGGTAATGAAATATCTTCAATGAGAGCATGACATGGTATTTCTAAGTCTGCATACTAATACTTTCTATGTGTGTAGGCTCACTGGCTTATTCAACCGATCCAGATCTAATTCTTGAAGTTCTTAACTTTATGTTATCTTCAGAGGTATCTCGTTTTCAGATATTATCTGAACACATAATACACAAACATAATGACATACAAAAGTTTGCATATTATTATTATTAGTTTGGTGATTGATATGATGTCATCCGTGGACAAGGTTCGAAGTCAGGATGCTGTTTTTGGACTTGCTGTCAATCGGGAAGGAAGAGATGTGGCTTGGGCATGGCTTAAGGTATAAATAGCACATCACAGTGTTACAGTAGTCACTGAATAGAAATGAAGTGTACTATATTTTTGTTTTAATTTTATCAATTTTAGATTCCTTTGAGGTTTAGGAAATTGATCACTGGACAAAGTTTCGTTTCGTTGTTGCTATTTGGAGAAAACTTGATCGTAGAACTGGAATACTTTATTAAATTCTTTCCCAAGATTGCCTCTCATATGTGATAGTTTATCTCTAAGCTTAGAGAGCATGCTAAGATTTACTCCGGGCATTGATTTTGAAAAGAAAAACTGATGGAGATTTTATGATGTTTATTTTCTGTTA
>Ga0209282_1002207_pt1 | contig 11141 bp, 3 predicted proteins | sample Mtrugardesep15_FD_187529 | JGI IMG/M metagenome (GOLD analysis project Ga0209282, IMG submission 187529) | Root nodule microbial communities of legume samples collected from California, USA - M. trunc garden sep15 (SPAdes) (version 2) | ecosystem: Host-associated > Plants > Roots > Nodule...
TTTTTTTTTTTAATTATATATGTAAGAGAATAAGAGGTAGTGTAGACATACATGTGATTAGAAATCCCAAACATAATTGGCCCAACTGAACTAATTAATTAACCACTGGATTCAGTACATATTCACGGATGACGGATATGGCCGTTTCTTTGGTTAGAATCTGAAAGAATACAATTCAGCAGTTAAGCTTGATTTCTAATTTGATTCAACTCTGCAAGCTCTGAATATTTTTATATGGTTTAGTGTTGATATTATTCTACAAAATGAGTTATTGATTATCCTCTACAATTCCTTAGATACTTGAGAAAATATTGTCTAAACTTTTTCATACCCATAGGTATATAAAAGCAATCAAATCACTTGAAAACAAGTCAAATTTTCTGCTTAAGTACTTGCCCCTTGAAGATCCAATCTACCGACATAAATTAATATTGTAAGTAGCACATGTTGCATCTTGGTTCTAATACATTTATTCTGATCTACTAGTTTCGATGTTCAACAATTTTGGAGCCTTGTTGAATAAACTGATTAGTAGTCTATTTATAAATTATTGAAGAAGTCAGATGAGAGATTGATCCTTATTCTCGCGGTCCTGTGGGTTTAGTTTCGCTTAGAAAATCAGTCATTTTTGTAAGTTAGCTTCATGAAATTTGTTTTAAAATTTTCTTATATAACTGATGAAAGACTTAAATATTAGAATTACCTAAGTTATGTCCTGTGATTTGTCAGTGATTTCGTTCTTTTAGGGAACAGTGGTTAGTTTCATTCATGTAGGGATGTTTTGTGGTTTTAGTTTTAGAATATACATATAATGTTTGTGTGTACATAATTTTAGTTTCATTTGTTGTTAGTGCTTGGAAGTAATGTTAAAATAACAACTCAAGTGATGCTCTAATGTTAAGCTAGATTATTTCTTTGGATCAAAGAAAATAATAATTTGATGGAGAAACAAAGCCTTCAACAAAATGACAGATACCTTCGTTTTACAAGCTCTCTGATGGTTAAGTAGAAGAATTTCTTGTTAAAATTAACTATAGAATAAATTCAATATCTCATATTGAAATTTCAAATACATTCCTTATTCTAATCCAACCTTCATGATCAAATTAACCTTTAGGTTATAAAATAAATTCATGGTTTTCATTTAATGGTATCAGTACACTCATGCTAAAAGTCATGTTAAGTTCTATTCATTGATTGCTTTAAAATTACTTGAAAATACACTTAAGCCTATTGAGCTTACTTAACTTAAGCCTTTTTCTTCTCTCCTCTGCTGAAGTTTTTGTCTCTGCTGAACTGATAGAGGTGTTTCTTTTTCACAACTTTGGATTTCAGTCTTCTTTTATCTCCTTACCACAACCCTTTTTTCTTCTTCCGAACTCACTTTTATCAACTATTGTTTCGTTTAAATCATATTCATATATTTTTTGTGCAGAAAATTAATTGTAGGCATTAATCTGAAGTTTGGGAAGACAACTTCTGGTATGGATTGCTTCTTATACTTGATTTTTGAATTTCGGTTTCCTTTGTCTCTATTCCACTATTTGAAGAAAGTCAAAATATGAGTTGTGTGTTATGTTCACATTGTGTCAATTGTCATTGACATTTTTGTGTGGTTAAGCTCTGTTATTGAAGAACTTCAAACCATTTTTTAGTGTTTTCCCAAAGAAAATTAAAACTCATTATTATATATCTTTACTATGGAGTTTGTCCTTTTCGTTTTCTCCGTAAAACTAATACAATTTCATAATAAATATAGTCACACTGATGTTTCCTGCTTCATGACTTTGCACAAAAATATTATGTGTATGTGTATGTTGTATCGACTTGCCAAAATTTATTTTTCCACTTACTCGGAAAGATGACAGTGTATTTACTTAATATGGATTAGTTTCTATCTAGGTCATGTTTGTCACTTTTTATGATAAGTAATGTTCTATTTTTCGTAGATGTACACAACTTGTTTCTATTGTCACAATTTTATTTGTTTTGCCTTGCCTTTAGTTTCTCATTATGACAAATCATTGATATCAGCAACTACTTTGTTTATGTGTTATGCCACAGTTTCACATTTAACCTGTCAGGGTGCCAAAAAAATGAATTTCCCTCATTGAAAACTTTAGTCTGAAATAGATTTTGCTTTGTTACCAATTAGTCTGCTTTCAAAATATAATTTGTGGGTCTTAGATTCTAAATAAGACATCATAAGTAAATTACATAGAAATTATGGAAAGAAAACTGAAAGAGGTCACAAACATGATAAACTTACAATTATGTTACTTGAAAAAGTAGTCTCATTATGTTAAGCATAGGATTCAACATGAACTGACTATCTTCTTAAAGAATTATGTTTATCTGCTATATTTAATTTGCAATTGCTGCAACTGAAAATGTTTCTTATACTAAATTGTATCAATGATCGAAATAACAGATGTTTACCTTGGAATATGTGGGCAGGAAGGCCAAACAATGATGAAGTTGAGAGATTGCTATGAGAATATCAACAATTTTTCAAATATATGTTAGTTTTGTTCTCAATATATGTTAGTTATTTGAGTATTTGAATTCTGACAGCTGAAATTTGGTTTACAAGGGATATACTAAAACATATGCACACATTTATCTTTTCTGAATCTTAATCACTATGAACATGAAACCATATACTAAAGTGGGAATCCATGTTGTGCGTGATGGAAATTAGAAAAGTTTTAAACATTTTGTCACTAGGGAAGGATCTTCAAGATATTAATGTACATTGACAAATACTTAATTATTTATGCATCATGTTCTATAGACATATGCAAGTCTCTCAGTATTGACAAATACATCTTATTCTAAATCAGTCTAGGTGTGATTACATGATGATAAGGGACTCGTACTCCTTAATCTCTTTTGTTGTTGGTAAAAAATTTAAATTGTTTTCGACCTATATATTTCACTCTTCCAATCTAGTGCCTTATTCAAAGATATGTTAAAGCGCTACCCATCAACAAACATAGTAATTTGATATCTTATAGTCCTTCTCACGATGGGATTTATGTATTTTGTTAGGATAATTCTTATTTTCCCATGAGAAAAAGTTGATAGTCAGGTGTTTATATTGCATGAGGGTTGGAATAGCTCAACTAGTTTAAGCAAAATGATTAGGGAATTGAGGATATAAAAATTCAGAGTTCAAGTCCTGATAAAGAGAAACCTAACAAAACAATTAACATTTCACTTTGATTTGAGTTGTGCTTAAGAGACTGTATGACTTAGCTAATCATGAAAGGACTAGAAGAAATAAAAAGACAAATAATATCCTATTTTAAAAGACAATTGTGTAAAAATAATATCTCATGTTAAAAAATTGTTTTGATTTCGTATTTTTTGGTGATACCTCTGCTCACGTTTTCTTATCTCTTTTTTTACAAAACTTTTTTATATAGAAGCATTTATCCAACGCACATCCCATGATTTTTTTGGCATTTATCCAATGCAATATTCTGAACATGGTGCATATGTGAAACAAGGCGTACATTATATACAAGTTTGGTTCTGTTATTGGATCAAAAAGTCTTACCATTAAATCAAATATGATATGATATAACTTATTGATCCAATGATATGAAATAAATTTATGCGTGATGCATTACTTATTTACTTGTTTACTTGTGTACACTTGACAAAACCTCCAAACATAATAGAAAGTCATAAAGTTTATTGTGGAAAACTGGAAATATCTCTTTCCTTGCCTTAACAATAATAAAACAAACCACAACCAACTCACCTAACATGCGCACAAGAACTAACAGTCTAAAATGAAGACAAACAATTTGTGGGTCAAGATGACAGAGTTAAGAACGAGACAAACTGCATATCTTTTAAGTGTGGTAGATTGCTACAAGAAGACATATTATAGTTAAGAAAATTGAAAATGAAAGGAAAAGAACTTTAGGAGTGTACACAAGAACTAAAAATTGAAAACTGTAAGTAATTAACTGTAGGAAATTTCACCCTGTCTCCAATAATCTAGGAAGACCGACCCTTGTTTGATAATAGATGTTCAAACATTATGACAAAATGCAAATTAATTCTGAGAGGTGGTAATGTCAATTTCTATGTATAAGTTGTTTTGCTAAAACAGAAAATCAATCACATGATATTGTAAATAGTTGTTTCAATGAAGTTTGTACCTATACACTATAGAGTATATTGTGTAACAGAATAAAAACATAAACAAGACTCTAACACTGCTAAAGACCACTAAATCAGACCAGAAAAATCTGAAGGTAATACTGTAGTAAGTACTAAATCCAAAATGTACATTGACGAATACTTAATCTAAACAATGAATACCCGTGAACCTTCTGTTTCTGAGAGATCTTGCAATTTTTTATTACTGTCTAATATTATGTTCATAAAGTAAAAGAACATGTTGATTATGGTAATCCTAATGAGACAAATATAATAATATAGTAATAAGGTCACAGAAAATAAGCCCCACTAGTGGTCAAATCATATGGCAACTGCTACATCAGTGCAGCATAAAGGGGAAAAAACAGTGACCAAAAATTTCAATTCCACAACACAACAATCCTTCTCCCTGACATTCTTGGACCACATTTGATCCATGTTTTTTCCCCCTTTTCCCTACCCCGCCCGTACATTATTATTTCACACAGCTCAAAATATAAAATAATTACTTACTTATCCACTTGTTCTAAAATCATACATATTGCAGTTAATAAATACCCTTCCTTATATTGGATTCAATACTTCAAGTCAATAAACCAAGAAAATCCTCAATACAAGTTTTCTTTCTTTCAAATCTGATGATATACCACCAAGAAAGAAAAAAAAACAAAAAAACAAAAAAACAAGGGAAACAAAGAAAGAAGTGTTGTTGGTGGTGATGAATGAATGAAAGAAAGGTAGTAATATTTCTATATAATATAATAGTAATATAATATGCCTGGCTTCAACCTGTCTGCCTTTATGGACGCAACGCAATGGTACGATGTCAATGTCTGATGATGATGAGCAACGAGGTTGTTGTTGTTGGATTTGCAAAGAGAACCACCTGTTTGTGACGAAGGGTATAAGGGTCATTGCATGCTGCTAGTACTACTGTGGAAGAAGATGAAACAACCACCGCCATCACCATCGTGTCCACCACCATCACATCCATTGCTGGTAACCGCAAAACAGAATCAAAATGATGATAGTCAAGCCAAGCCTTCTTCTTGTCTTTCCTCCGCTTTCAGTAGATAATGTCGTCGTCTAATGTTATTGTTGTTAATTGCTTCTCTCACTCACTCAGTCACACACTCTCCCTTTCTTGATGTCACTACTTGAGATTTTAGAGAGAGAGAGAGAGAGTGTGTTGTTTTCTAAAATGGGAAAATTGATTGGTTAGGGTATAGAGACAGTATTTGCAGGCATTGTGGAGGAAGTTTTGGGGAAGGCCGGTGAAAGGCCATTTTCAACTTTCTCTCTGTTCTTTTTTTTTGTACTACTCACCCTTTTGTCTCTCCTTTCCATCGTCATCGTTAACGAGTGTTATAAGGGTACTCTTTAAAGATTTCTATTAAAAAAATTATTTTTTAAAAAAAGTTAAAAATTTAACATTTTGATATATTGATTTTATAAACTTTAACACAAATTTACCATTTAAAGATACTAAACAATATTCTAAGGGCACTTGTTAACATTTCTTTGTAAATAAATCTACCTCTTATTTTCCTACCAATAATAGAAAAATCAATGTCAAAATTAATTCGAACCAAAGAAACCCAAAATTTGAAATCACATTTAAATGTGTTTTTTTTTAAAAAAAATGTTAACTAGTGCCCCGGGACACTAGTTAAGGAAGTCAAATATAGTATGAGTATATTAGAATTTGTGTAATCAAAGTTTAAAAAAGTGTAAAAGATTATGTTTTCAATGCATAAATTTTCATTTTTTTGTTTCCTTAACCAAAGTTAACAAGACTTTTTTTTTTTAAGAAAAAAAAGTTTTTAAATGTGTCTTTTGCTAATTAATTTAGTTTTTAAATGTGTTTTTTGTTAGTTAATTTGTCTAATGAAAGAAATAATTTGATGTTGTTCTAAACCGGTCAAAGACACGATTATTTATTATCTTAAGACTCATTTTGCAAAGGTCTAGAGCAATAGGACCAATCTTTCTTCTTCGGATCTTCTATAACTTAAAATGTCTTTTAGCAGCTATCGAATTCAAGCAATGAAGAGTGTCGTCCATAATAACACCTCCATCAATCACACTCCAATGACTCCTTTTCGATTCATATAAATACAATCATTCACACAACAAAACATATACACTCTTTCCACCTAAAATATCTTGTTCTTTACTCTTTAATTAACTCAAATCGTTAAAGTGTTTGCAACCACCACCTCAACTTTCAATTTGACGAAAGTCGCTCCAGTTCGGCCGATATTCTTGATGACCTCAGATGAGATGTGTCTCTAACTCGAACATATTCAACAACTATTATGAAATTGAATTATACATTACACATTATAAATTGAAATAATAAAAAATAGAAAAAGAGGAGAAGGGAATAGGGAACAGCCTAAGGAGAGGGGCCCTTTGGGGTTCCAATTTTTGTCTGTAATAAAAGCATGAAATGACGTATTAGAAAAGTGTGACAGGAATTCTTTACTTCCCTTCCTAAATTGTGTCTCAGTAGCTTTTATTGCATTGTCCAACGATTTTATTGTGCACCTCTTTTTGGTTTCACCTTTTTGCTCTCCCGCTCCTTCTCTGTCTGAGTCTGAGTTGTAATTTTCCCAAATGTCTATCATCCTAAATGATCCAACCAAGATTAATAGTACTATTGTCTATTGCTACATTTGTTTTTTGTTATTGCCTCTTGCAATCCAAGTTTTCGTTGTGTGTATGTTTGTTCTTGGACTTTAACCATCAGAACTCTATAAACTTAAACTATATTTGATAAAAAAGAAATTAAAACAATAATATATATACTTTCTTTTTAAGGAAATTATTTATTAAAGTGCAGCTCTTTAAATTAATTATTTTTTAAAATAATTAATGTAGTAAACATTATCACTAATACGTTGGTAACCCAATAAATGAAATAGCCGTCCTCTCTCATTTATGAATGACAGACATACAGAAGCTGTTTCTGTTTTATGTTCTGTTGTGTGCTTTGATTCCTTGAACATTACTCCTATGTATCGTAGCATCAAACATAAAAAAATACTATAAATTGAATAATTAATGTATATATACTATAATATGAACTAAATACATCATTTATTCAATAAACCTGAAAGAAGAATCATCTTTTATATTTAGGATGACAGGGAGTAAAAGGAACAACGTAACTACAAGAAAATTGTCGATTGGTAGTTTTTTTAGGCACAAATTTTGAGTTGCTTGAATTTAGATTTAGCACAAATAGATTTTACTACTAAAAAAGTAGACCAACAATACATGAATCTTGTTTTTTTTTAAGAACAATAAATGATTTTTTATTTTTTTATTTTTTTACAAAGCAATAATAGATGAATCTTAAAGTGAAGAAAATTAGAAATACGATCTTCATAAGATGATCTTGATTGTAGTGCTGCACTGGGCCTAATTGCTTTCATGCGATAATTGGGCTACATTTTGAAGCATGAGCCCATAGTGACTGCTCATTTAAAGATAATTATTTTCCCACTCTCCTGATTTCTCTTGCGCCCTACATCTTGCCCATTTTATTCCTTTCTAATTTTATAATCCAAAGCATATTTAATGTTTTTCATATTGCAAAACCAAAATGTATCTTACCCAATTTTTTTGAATTATAAAATCTGAACGGAAAAAAAAGAGCAAAACATGGATTATAAAATCCTTATTTTAACCATTTAGGAATTTTCCTATCTATTTAAGCAAATAGCAAAAAAAAAACATTTCATGCATGAGTTACTTACTACTAGTAGTGACCAAATACAACAATCAACTATGTCTTATCTCACTAAGTGAGATCGACTATATGAATCAAATTACACCATAGTTTTTATAGGTCTTCCTTTCCCTCTTTTGATCTGACTCTTCTCCATCTAAACTACTCTTCTTACTGCATCATCTACATGTCTTCTCTCTACATGCCTAAACCACCTAAACTTATTTCCTATCTTCTTTTCTACTATAGGTGTTACCCTAACTCCCTCTCTAATGGTGTTATTCCTAATCTTATATCATCTACCCTTACTAAACATTCAATACAACATTCTCATCTCTGCTACGTTTACTTTATTTTTGTGTTGGTTCTTAACCGTTTAACACTTCGTATGACCGGTAGTGACCAAATATTTGATACTATTTCCATCAAAAAAATGTTTGACAATATTTTTTGTTTGTTTGTAGAGGTAGTGGTAAGTAATGTTTGAAACTCACACACAACTATAAAGCTTAGAGTTTGCATTGGATAAATGTGTCTATCCCAACAATATCTACTATTTCCATAAAAAAAATGTTTTGACGATATTATTTTATTAATATTAGGTGTCAATGTTATTTTATTATTAGGTGTTTTGACAATTTTAGCACGAAATGGGGCAATTCATGACAAAAACTGTTTTCGACCTGTTCATTTATCCAATTTTTAAACTGTGTCTCGTGGGTGCGCCATTAGTTTTTTCTAGTCTAAAATAAGTCACAAATGGCAATTAGGTATCGTCAATTTTCTCAAGTGCCTATGATTGGCAGTGTTGCTAACCATGTCAACAAAGTCAAATTGATCCATTCCTCTTTGGAACTTGAAAACATGATTACATTACATGCTAATGCCAACTATATTACATTTTCCTTATTACTTAAGTAGAAATGCTTGCATCGATGGGTATTTAATTCTGTGTGTGTTACTAGTTTGGTTTACTATTATTTTCTTTATAGTGCATCATTTAGGTCTGTCTGGTAATGTACATTTCATAATCTATGTTTTTTTATAGTACATATCATAATCTACGATGGATTGATCATTTTACACTTTAGGTATTCAATTTAATTTCATATTTAAACAATTCCTTGTTTCAACCAGTAGTAGAACGGTTAATGATTAAATTCTACTTATCTTCAGACCGAAGTTTAGGTTACTATGGTCTAATTCGCCTCAAAATCGGAGGGTTAAAAGAAAAACTGGTATGTTATTCTTCTAACAAATATCAATTACTTTTGATTGGAGTGACTATTTAGTAAAAGTCATGTATACCAACTTTTTTTTATGTCTGTTGATGAGAGAAGGGAAGATCACAAGAATATATGATAGATATTATACAATTCTGTTTACAAGTCTGACTTAATTTAGTTATCATTTATAGTCCATCAAACAATAGAATATGCAGTGATTATTAAATAAATAAATCTGCTGTTGGGTGTTCTCATTGTACTTAAACAGGAACATGCCTGTCCTGATATTAGCTTCTTCTCACAGCCAAGCATGCTTTATAAGTTGATGCCTTCTGTCTTTTTCTTTGAGAAGGAAAATACCATTCTTCTTATATATCGAACCTTGTCACCTTTTTTTTTTTCCTTGATCTCTTTATTATGGGCTCTCCTCCCCCATGCTAGACCTAAAGAAATGTTTGTTGTATTTGTGAATCTTATTTTTCTAGGGTGACCCCTCCATCCACTCATAATGCAAATGAAATTTATGTACATAAATGCAGATTGCATTTGCATACACACCGTGTGACAAACTGTGTATTCATTTTTGCATACAACAAGGTAGCAAGCATGTGCCAATGATTTTATTATGCTTTGTCATTTTTATAATTTGCTTTAGAAGATATGGTATAGGTTTGATCATATTGTTTTTTTTTTAAAGAAAGGTTTGATCATATTGTTGTTTTCTTATAATTTCTCCTGTTTTTTTTATACCACTAAGCTACTACATAAATATGATTTATACTTGAAAATAATGTGTGATGGGTTTGCATCATATATTGTATACATAATAAAATATTTTATGCACGCAACTAAAGAGATTAATATCTTATGCTGCATTTCCAAAAACGGATTTTGAATCCTCTAGTTAAGTTAGACTCAAACCAACTCATTTAAGTGCTTTTTTGGTAAGATGATTGGTTTTAATCAAATATTAATCTTCAAATTCCTTTCAATAAATTTAAGGAGCATTTATTTTGTGAGTGGAAGTTCTTAGCACACTACCAACGGTTAAATATGGTTGATGCCTTTCTTTCTCTTTCCCCATAGCTAGGTCTCAACTCATTCTAGCAAAACAATCAATCAATACAAGAAAAAAAAAAGCAAGCAATAAGAGGGAAAAGCAAAAGCTCAAATGCTTCTACTTTCTTCTCTTTCACTATAGCTAATCAAAATGGCGACAAGATGCTCTCATCAATCAATAATTCCATTCATCTTTTTTTTCTCCAATAGAAATATAAAACTTTTGGTAAGGGGTCCCTCCACATACAAATAATGCCACAATATTGTATTCAGAATCTGGAACCCATTTAAATTTTTAAATGTATAATACAATAAAGTAGCTCCATGTGAATCATATCCTTTGGTCCTCACTAACATATGCTTCTTTTATTGGAGCAATATTTATTTTTTTACAAGTTTTTGGAGCCATCTTGAACACTCAAAATCAAGGTGATCATAGAAGAAGAAAAAACCATATTCCATAAAGCAAGTAGGGGATTGATTTCAAGTGTGTGTGAGTCTGGCAACTATAGATACTGCACATTATTGCAAATTGATCTCAAAATTTATAGATAAGTAGTAAGAGTTCTTACATGGTAACTTCAAGAGACATATTACAAATCTTAATGGAGATGATTGTAAAATGTTTATTAGTGTTGTATTAATTATTAATAATAATTTCTCCATTTTTTTACGAAAGTCAAAACTCAAATATAGGCTTAGAAAAGCAAGTTGCAATAAGTAAAATAACAAGAGTCAAAGATAGAATCTAAAAATTACTTGTCTAGAAAAAAAAACAAAAACATTATGGTACTTTGTTATCCACTTTACAACCAGTCTCTCATTTATATTACATCACAACAAAAGAGAGACTGTTTATGTTCTTAGTTGTTACTAAACTATATATTTATGCTCCCTCTTACCCCTTAATTAAGCTACTTAACAACAATAATAATAATTATAAC
>Ga0209282_1002208_pt1 | contig 11140 bp, 5 predicted proteins | sample Mtrugardesep15_FD_187529 | JGI IMG/M metagenome (GOLD analysis project Ga0209282, IMG submission 187529) | Root nodule microbial communities of legume samples collected from California, USA - M. trunc garden sep15 (SPAdes) (version 2) | ecosystem: Host-associated > Plants > Roots > Nodule...
ACTTGAGCTATGAGCCAAAAAAAAAGTAATTTTTTATCCAACTGCAGCATCTACTGCCATTTCCATTTCAGCGTGTAAGATAAGTTCAGAGTCACTTTCCTCCTCATAAGTCTCATCATCGTCAACTTCTGGCACATAACCAACTCGCTTCATCTGTTCTGTGAGAATTTTCAGAATTAAATAGATGTCCTTTTTATGAGGGTGTCTTTTATCTTTTACCATGAAAACGTGTAGATGACTCTGAATTTCAATCCAGCTGCAACCAGGTTCCTTAATTACTCCCATTTGCCTCATCTGTTTCCGGACTCTCACCACATCTTTCCATCTACCAAGCTCAGCATACATATTTGAAAGAAGAACATAAGGTCCAGAGTTCAAGGGATCAATCTCCAAGAGCTTTTCAGCCACATACTTCCCTAATGTAATGTTTCTATGAACCTTACAAGCAGCAAGTAAAGATCCCCAAACAACAGCATCAGGCTCCATCGGCATTTTCTGTATCAAATTGTTTGCTTCGTTGAGGCTACCCGCACGACCAAGTAAATCAACCATGCATGTATAATGCTCCTTTATTGGTACTAAACCATGCTCGGCCGTCATTGACTGGAAGTAACGGCGCCCTTCTTCAACTAGTCCTGCATGACTACATGCAGATAGAACTCCTATCATAGTAACATGATCTGGTTTCTCTCCCGATACCAGCATTTTCGTGAAAAATTCAAGGGCCTCAGTACCATGACCATTTTGCGCATACCCGACTATCATGGCATTCCAAGAGACATTATCCCTTTCTACCATGTGCTCGAAAACCATGCGTCCATCTTCAACTAATCCACATTTCATGTACATGTCAATAAGAGAATTCCCTACAAAAATATCAGAATCTTCCCCAGACTGAAACCAAAATCCATGCTTCAAAATGTGAGTATGAGCCTGTCTTCCAAGCTTCAGATCAGCAAGATTTGCACATGCATTAAGTAGGTTGCCAAAGGTGTAATGTGTTGGCCAGATGGATTCTCTTTTTAGGAGGAGGAATAATCTAACCGCCTCTTCATTCTCTCCGTTCTGCGTATAACCTGCAATAAGTGCATTCCACGACACCACATTTCTCTCCGTCATGTTTGAAAACATCAGTCTCGCGGCTTTCACACTTGACGCCTTTGCGTATCCACTAACCATGGAGGTCTCAGACACCACATCCCTAAGAGGCATCCTATCAAAAACCAATCGAGCTTCATTAACTCTCCTGCATTTTGCATACATATCAACCAAAGCATTGCCTAACACAAGGTCATTACGGTATTTATCCTGTTTCATAACACGTGCGTGAATTTGCAAACCTTCCCTAATTGCCGATAAGCTTGCACAAGCACTAACCACACTGGCCAAAGTAATCTCGTCAGACTCAATCCCACAATTCATCATTCTTACAAAAACTTCTAGAGCTTTTCGCGCAGGACCATTTTGCTCGTAGCACGTAATCAAACTATTCCAAGAAACTATATTCCTCACATCCATTTCATCAAAAGCCCTCTGAGCACTATCCACCACCCCACACTTAGAGTACATATCAACAAGAGCAGAACCCATGTAAACATCCAACGAATAACGAGACTTCGCTATCAAACCATGGATTTGCACACCAATATTCAAATCCATCAACCCTGCACAAGCGCTAAGAGCACTACCAAACGAATACTCACTAAGCACGAAATCCTCACCATGCATATCAACAACAAATCTCAACGCCTCCTCAAACCGATCCCGTTGAGTAAAACCAGACACCATAGCGTTCCACGAACATTGATCACGCTCAGGCATACACTCAAACAAATTCAAAGCCTCGTCAAGAGCACCACACTTCGTCAACGCACTTATAACCGCGTTCCAACTGAAAGTATTCCTTTGCGGCATATGATCAAACACCTTGCGTGCATCCTCCAAAAACCCGCATTTGCCATATACATCAACGAGCCTGTTCTGAATGAAGATTTCAGAGGAAAATTGTGTCTTAATGATTCGAGCATGAACACGACGTGCCTCAAAAACAGACTTTGATTTAACACAAGTATCCAATAGCTTGGCGAAAGGTGATGAGTCCAGAAAAGATAAGTCACCCACCACTTTTCGAACCAAACCATGTTTAGCCATTCCATTACCTTACAAAAAGCTCATTAGAGCTTATTTTTGCCACCTCTTCTCGATCAAATGCGGTGGTATGGTATCCCTTCCTAATTACTCCCGCAACGGTCTTCTTTTGTGTTAACAAATATAAAACTCATTATAAATACCTTTTAATTCTTTTTTTTTATTTATTTATTATTCTTTTTTCAATTTTATTTTTGTCATGTACAGTTGTACCCATAAAGAACTAAAAAGTTTTTTTTTTTTTTTTTTTTATTTTAAAGAAGAAATAAACAAATTTCGGTGTCAAGTTCTCGTATTCAATTTTTTTTGGCGTCAATTTCGGTAGTCTAGTTAAACTTCTTAAAAAAATGTTGCGTTTTTGCAAAATTTCTACATGTTACGTTTTTTTTAAGAATATGAGAAATAATCTTGATTCCAAAATAATAAGAATGCCATAAAGAATATTAATAGGATTCTTACATGATGAACTTATTAGGGTTGTCTCTAATCTCTTTAACTCTTCTTCCACCTCCTAAATTGTTCTTCCTTCTCTCTTTATTCTCTCTATTTTTTTTTTACATTTTTTTGTGAGGTCACAAGTGAATAAATAATTGAGGTCATGTTATTGCTAAAGACTCCCTCCACTAACCCTAGGTGAACGTGGAGATAGGAAGTACTTGCACCTAATAATCAAAGGATGACACTTATGTATAAAATATTAACTTGTTTAGTCTGACACTGAAATATTTAAATACCAAATTGTTTACACGACTTCTTGTAGCAAATATCGTTTGCTCGTCGGTAGAAGACACATGCATGCGGTATTAACATATGATTCAATCAAACAGTACAAGTTCTCAATTATCTTAGGATAAATATGTAATATTCAATGCAAATCTAAAGATGATAATACATTATCGTTGAGAATGTTATTCTAATATTTGGGGTACAACATTATTCTCATGTCATATGTCTATGGAAAAGAGATATTTTTTTAAAACAACAAATAAAGTATATTATATATTAATGTTATGCGACAAAACTGTTGTAGAAAATGCTACCAAGACCTGTAAAAACAAAAATAGCGAGGATGATCTGAGACGTTCAATCTCCCAGGATTTAACAGACCCTTCTCAAAACAAGTCGAGGATTCAGAACTTGCAAGAGTATTATCTAACAGGAAGTGTAGCTCATAAAAGATTTTGTGAGAATGAATGAAGTATATTTTTTGTACTGTTCCTATGTTCCTCAAAGCAATATTTATATATGCTCTTTCAAAATTACCGTTCAGTTGTACACCAAAAACATAACCGTGCAGCCATAATTGAAAATGATTGTTAAAATAATGACAATAAAATGGTGGTTTAATTGTTTCCTTATCTTTCTCGATTGAGCCACAAAAATAGGTTTGTACAGTAAACATATACGTTACTTTAACAATTAGTTTTAAAAACCTTTGACTAATCAAATGACCAATGATCAAAATAGAGATTTAACACAATTGATGGCATATGATACATGGTTACTATTATTATAAAATAATTGAATGAAATACTTAGTGCTAAAAATTTTACACTTAAATTAAGGGACAAAATAATTTTGAAAACTTTTGAAATATAAATAATATTTACACAAAACAAGACATGCCTCATGAGTGCATATCGTGATAGTATACAACAATTTAACATAAAATTGAAAATGTTGACTCAGTGGCAGCGACAATCTGACCCTATTAAGGTTATTTTGTTTGTGAAGTTTACTGGATGTTAACTTTCATAAATCTTTTACTTTAGACGTAGCAAATTTAATATATCATAGACATGTTTCTTTGAAAGAATCTATATTTAGTGGAGACTTTTTCATGACGGATTACCAACAAATTAAGCAAACTTGGTGTCTCGGGTCATTATCTAGATGCTCCACTGTTGCGTGTCCACTGTGGAGGTGTTGAACCAACTCGCCATTTATCTGCAACACTTTTGCTTCTCGTTGGACGTTAGTTCGGTTTGGATTGGTTTTTCGCCAACGGATCACAACTTCTTTTAGATCATTTTATCTGGTTTATTTATTCAACAAGTGGTTTGAAAGTGCAACACTTCTTTTTACAACTTACTTGTCTCTTTTATGTTTGAGTTGTGTGAAATGAACGAAATAACATAACATTAAATAATACAGAGAATTTCATACCTTAGTTGTTAGATAAAGTTAAACTTTATTCCCTTCGGTGGATGAAGACAAAGAATACAAATTTTGTCTAAGTCTATCATATAGTTAGTTAGTGGTTGAACCCGTTTACTTGTTTGGACATTTGTTAATTTGACATTTTTGTCTTATATTTTGGTACGTCTTATGCAAAATAGGCTACTTTGATGATATTAATATATTTCATTTTTGTTTGTTAAAAAATAAAAATGCAACAATAAACTAATAAAAGTTACAAAATTGAATGTGTTTGTTAACTTAGAGTTAACTAATAGTGCCACAATATATATGTTGCTTATATTATTTTTTTTTGGACTACTTTTAGTCAATATTGCGATACAATATCACTCATTTAATTCATAATTAATGATTTAAGTCTTTTTCATCTATGTAAATATCTTTCAATAAAATTCAATAAAAAATTTATTTATATTACGGTCCTTGAAAAATATACAAACTTATATTAAAAGAAAATAAATAAATGTTACACGATAAAAATCAAAATAACAGTCCCGTAAATGTAGCTCAGTTGGTAGCTATTAGGGATAATTTGTGTAGGGGCCGGGGTTCGAACCCCAGATTCTCCACTTCTTCACACATAATGTGTAAATTCTAGCCACTAAGCTACTTGACCATAACAAAATTTAAAATAATTTTTTATTATAAATATTTAAATTGTTATATTTATATAGGGTTTTTTTTTGAAGAAATATTTATATAGGGGTTGTTAATATACACTCATTTAAAATTGTGAAGGTGTAAGTTATCAACCTAAACCCACTTCAATTAAAAAATAAAAAAAACCTACATCCACTTGATGTTGACAAAAAAAAATCATACTTTTAAATATGTTTTAAATAAAGGACAACTTTGTAAATTTTATTTATTTTTACTTTTATAAAACTATATCACAACAAGCATCTATACTTATATATAAACTTATTAAATAATTAAATTAAAATCTAAAGTTATACAAATAATTTACCCATGTTAACATAGTAAAAATATGGACAAGAGTCGTATTAATTTGTGATATGAATTAAAATTTACAATCACCTTATATTTCTTAAATATATAATATTTATTATCATATGGCATACATGATTTCAAGAGTCATATTTATTTGAAGAATGAAGGAGATAGTTGGTGGTTTTTTTTTTATTATTATTGAAATACATGACCCTAAAAGTTGCATTTAATTCATGAGGATAAGGGTAAATCAATTGTGTGTGTGATTCATATAATATTAAAAATTGATTTTAAATTTAAAACTAATGATATATAAATTTTATTCTTATCTTTTCTTTAAATAATATTCATAACACTTAAATTTCTAAATCAAAATTTTCAAATTTAGATTGTGTTCAAATGAAATTATAATTACGAGTGTCTAATTTTGAATTATAATTTGAATAATATTAATTTGTGATGTTTCTTAAATGTATTTGTCCGCTATGTAACGAGGTGTGTGCTTTTATTTTCATTGCTTATTTATGTAGCCCTTAACAGTGTTGCTATAAATATTAATGAATTTTTCAATATTTTATATTTTATTTTGTAAATTTTCAACTAAATTTTAAATGATGAATCGTTATGGAGAACACAAATGCGATTTCTAATAAAACAATTATATGACACTTGTTTAAAGGTTTAAAGTGAAAATTTTATTGTAAAAATTGCGACATTGAAACAAAAGAAAAAATAGTTTTTTTTACATAAAATTTATCAATTATTCTTATTTTTGAATATGTTTAGTAAAAAAACCAGGAGAACTGGACCCACTAACGAAACCTGGTACCCGTTCTGTTCTTTCTTGTCGGAGAAAGAAACACGGTGGTGTTTCACACCAATGGATTTCAGTTCCACGATCGAGAAATTTTCGTCTCTGATTTCAAACTGTGTTACGGCGAAAAGTTTGAACCATGGAAAGGCATTGCACTCTCAACTCATCAAAACCGCGCTTTTCTTTGAAACTTTTCTCGCAAATGGACTCATTGATTTGTATTCCAAATGCGGCTGTAAAGAGAGTATTCACAAAGCCTTTGATGATCTTCCCAACAAGACAACACGTACGTGGAACACACTGCTCTCATTTTACTCAAAAAAAGGAGTTTTCGATCAAGCTTATAAACTGTTTGATGAAATGCCGCAAAGAAACCTTGTTAGCTATAACTCGCTTATATCGGGTTTAATACGTCACGAGTTTCATAAAGAAGCGGTTAAATTTTTTAGGGAGATGCAAAATGGTGTTGGTGGTTTGATGTTAGACGAGTTCACACTTGTTAGCATAGTTAGTAACTGTTCTTTTTTGGGTGACGTTAAATGGTTGCGTCAGGTTCATGGGGTGGCAACTATAGTTGGATTCCGCACGAATGTGATTCTCAACAATGCTTTGATTGACGCTTATGGAAAATGTGGGGAACCCAATTCATCGTTTCGTTTGTTTCGTTCGATGGTAGAGAAAGATGTTGTGTCTTGGACGTCAATGGTAGTTATATATACAAGAGCATCGAGAATGGATGATGCATGTAAGGTGTTTAACGAAATGCCAGTTAAAAACACAGTTTCTTGGGCTGCTTTGATCTCGGGTTTCGTTAAAAATGGACGTTGTTATGAAGCTTTAGAAGTGTTTTGCCAAATGATTAAAGAAGGGGTACTGCCTAGTGCACAGACTTTTGTAATTGTTTTAGATGCTTGTGCAAGTGAAGCACTTATAGGAAGAGGTAAACAAGTTCATTGTCAAATTATCAGAGGTAGAAGTAGTGACAATTTGTTTAATGTGTATGTATTTAATGCTTTGATTGACATGTATGCAAAGTGTGGTGATATGAAATCGGCTGAAAATTTGTTTGAGATGATGATTCATGTGAAGGATGTAGTTTCTTGGAATACATTGATAACTGGATTTGCGCAAAATGGTCGTGGAGAAGATTCGTTGGCAGTTTTTGATAGGATGATAGAATCCAACATAGAGCCAAATCATGTGACATTTCTTGGTGTACTATCTGCTTGCAACCACGCAGGTTTAGTTAATGAAGGGCTAGAGTTGTTTGATTCAATGGAAAGGCGATACGGAGTGAAGCCGAAAAGTAATCACTATGCTTTGTTAATTGATTTGCTTGGGAGGAAAAACAGACTTGAAGAAGCAATGTGTTTGATTGAGAAAGTGCCTAATGAAATTAGTAATCACATTGCAATGTGGGGTGCAGTGTTGGGTGGTTGTAGAGTTCATGGAAACTTGGAACTTGCTAGAAAAGCTGCAGAAGCTTTGTTTGCGTTAGAACCTGAAAACACAGGTAGATATGTTATGTTATCTAACATTTATGCTGCATCAGGTAGATGGGGTGATGCTAACAAAATTAGAAGTGTAAAGAAGGAAAGAGGTTTGAAGAAAGAACCAGCTTGTAGTTGGATTGAGTTGAAGAATTCAAGGCATGAATTTGTGGCTAAGGGTAAGTTTCATCCACAGATTGGAGAGATATATGAAGTGAATAGTAAATTAGTCCAGCATTTGATCGATGTTGGATATCAACCTTGCTTTCTTTACACTTCTATTCTTGATGAGGATGATGATTTTTACTTTAGTTAGTTACAGTTGCACTGATCATAGGCTATTCTAGTAATTTTTTATTTTGGTAGTGATTGAGTCAACAAATAAAAATGCTTAATGAAATATTTGTTACATGTCAATTCCGTCTCCTAGTTAACAGTCCCTCACAATGAAATTATCCAATGCTTTGTTGGGTTGATTCTGGGAGCACAATAGACCTTGTCAAGGTGGTTCTAGATTCACATGATAACAAGCTTATGGTCATTAAAGACCACAAAACTCGTGGACAGTGTTGGGTCAAAGATCCACTGATTTTCTTAGAAACTTCCTGTTAGACTGTGGTTCTAGAAGTCCGAGTCACCTATATGTAACCTTTGATAGAATACTATGATGTCACTAAGTTCAGCCACTAAAGTCAGTTACACATGAAGTGAAGGACTACTAATATGGATCCGGATTCCCTACATTAACAAAAACAAACATTTATATGCATTAGTTGATCTTGACCATTGCTTTTGACATCAGTCAATTACACCTTCAACAAATCATCTTTAAATAATCTATGTCATTGATTTAAGATCAGACAACTAAAAAATAATTAATGCATCACACATTTGATGTGTGGAATAATCCTAGGTTTTAAGTGTTAACCCCTAGTCTCTTACCACTGCGATCTTAACATAGAACTAAAAATATAGGGAAGAACTTTCCCCTTCCCTCAACATGATTTTGGATATTCACATTTAAAAAAGAGGAACGCTATATAGTACAGAAAATCTACAACACGGGAGTGACACGATGCATGCGGACGGTGTTGTTATATTTTTAAAATAAATACAAGTTGAAATGTTTTACGATCTAGTAAAATATATCCTACAGCTTATATAACGTCCGTTTTTTTTCGTTGCTGCAATCCCCGTACCAAAAAGCTTTTCCCTTTAAAAAAAGACCGTAATTGTGCTGTTTAGAAGTAAAATTTCGGACAATATATTTTTTGCCTAGAAGTACACTTCTAATAACATGTGTAGTTTTTAGAAAAAAAGTTTCTCCCAAAAATATATTGTGAAAATTTGGTCGTCCCACTCACATGTTTTGTGATTTAGTACTCTTTTTTTTTTTTTATCAAATGTGATTGAGTACTTGATGGATATCGATGTGGAAAATTAATATTTTGACCAATTTACATATGACTCCCATTTAAGACGGCAATGACTTATGACTCACAAATTCCATCAAGAAAAAGACAATTGACTTAATTTTCATATGATAATATGGACATCACTTCCCATTCTCTCCTACTCAAAACCACCATCACCTTTCTTCTCTTTTCACTAGTCTCAAAAACCATGAGCTACTCAACCTTCCAAACACACACTCCTGAAAATACTGATGAAGAAAGCAAAGAATTCAGTTTCTGGACTTCACCAAATACCATCACAGCATCTTCTGAAAAATGTGATTGTCATAATATTCAACTTGGTGGCAATGAAACACAAGAGCTCAATAACCATCATCAATGTTCAATAGTTTCAGAACCTTCAAGAAGCAAAGATATTTTAGAAGGAAAGAAAGAACTTATGGAAATGATGCAAGACATGCCTGAGTCTAACTATGAACTCTCTTTTCAAGACATGGTTGTTGAGCAGCATCAAGTTCCACAACCAGAACCAGAAACAGAACGAGTGTGTAGTAAAGTTCAACAACCTCTACACAAAAAGCTGAATAAGAATAAGACGAAGAATAAGAAGGAAAACAAAAGCAATAGACATGGTAAGATGTTAAGAGTTGAAAGCATGGACAGTGAAACCTTCCTATTGAAGATGTTCTTTCCAATTTCTCTTGATTGGTTGAAGAAGACTACTAAAGTACAAAATGGCTCCGAGGTAGAACAAAAAGATAAAGAATGGAGAATCAAAAGATTTTTCACTGAAGATAGACAAAGTACTAGTAGTAGTAGCACTAGTAGCAGCAACAGCAATGATAAAAGCAGGTATATATGATTCTTTTCCAGAAAAATCTTTATTTGATAATGATGATGGCTACTAAGTTACGAAGTAATCATAGACATGATACTGACACGTAGACATTGATAATAATTTGAGATAATTAAATAATTTAATGTAATAACATGTGTGGGTGTTACACAATGGACAAACGTTCAATGTGAAGCGTCGGTGGCATAATTTTTTTTTTATTGGAGTTGTTCAACTTTCTTAAGAAAAACATCAAATAACTTAGAACTGAACATAATCTAAATGAAATTATTTTCCATCTATATAAAAAATATTCACTAATGATTTTTTATTTATTTTTTATTCTGGTTTCAGTAGGTATGTTGATCGCAGCTTCTCACTTTCAGAAGGTTGCTTCCCATTCTTATATGATATAAAAAGCAAAGTAAAGAAACTAGGAGGAGGATGGATTGCTTAAGTTATGAATACTCTTGTTGTTTTGCCAGCTTGGAAATTCAGAATATGTAAAATAGAGGGTTCAAGGCGTGAAGAATTGCAAAGGACACTTGAGTTATTCTTGAATTCTTCGATTTTGATTGTACGTGACATTCATTTTACATACTATAAAAAAAAAATCATTTTACATACTAGTAGTATATTTGATAATTAAAATTTATCTTCACATATTGGGAAAAGAAGTAGTTTAAGCCACAAGAATCTTTGTTTATTTTAGTGCATCAGCTAAGTATTGGTAGTTAGTTAGAAAACCATGTCCTCTAGTTATTCTGAGTCAAGGAAGCATTAAGCATCCCTTTATTTTATTTTTTTTGAACGACATTAAGCATACCTATGAAGACATTTTACCCGGTCATGATTTAAATGACATATTTCTTTAAATAATAATATGTGGTACTGCATGGTAATGCTACATTGCTAATTTATTGTAGACTGTAGTAAAATCTCAATGTTTCATCATCATAGAGAAAGGCAAGGACCGGCAACTTTTGGGACAAGACAACAATTACCATTTTCATTGTAGAAGAAATAGTTAAACAGCGAAAAAGAGATGATATGAAAGATTTTCGCCTAAAACAAAAATATGATTAACATTTTACCAAGCTAACCTCGGTAGATTTTTTTTTTTTTGTTATTGGCTAGAAATTCGCGTCAATAAGTAAAAAAATTGAGATTCAAATTCCGTGTATATCGCAATATCCTTAATAATTGAGTTATATTTAAAATGATTTATCTTGAGACATTTATTTCACATAATAACAAATCAGTTAGCAATATAAGGCTTCTTTTTCTT
>Ga0209282_1002209_pt1 | contig 11137 bp, 6 predicted proteins | sample Mtrugardesep15_FD_187529 | JGI IMG/M metagenome (GOLD analysis project Ga0209282, IMG submission 187529) | Root nodule microbial communities of legume samples collected from California, USA - M. trunc garden sep15 (SPAdes) (version 2) | ecosystem: Host-associated > Plants > Roots > Nodule...
TCCCTGAAGTTACTAATGAGATGTAATTAGGACCATTTTTCAAATGATTAATATTTGCAATGGCAAAATGGAAGGATTAGTAACTTCAAGGACGGAAATTCAAATGACCTATATTTACAGGGACGAAAGACCTATTTAAACCTTCTTAAAATAATTAAGATTCATTTAAAAAAAATAAAATAACATCTCTTAATGTATATTTTTTCATACGATCAATTAAAATCAATAAAGATGGATCCTTTCATGTCAAATGAAAGTCCATTGAAATCTCCATCTTTCACTACAAAAGAGAGAGAAAAATTTTAGAAAAAATGTGATTTTAAGGAATGAGAAGTGGACACTTAAGAAAACATGAGAGAATCCATTCTCCACAAACATATACACATTCCTTCAAAAAAATATAGTAAATGTGTGTGTGAAAGAGAGAAGTACAACGCAATAATAATTAATCTTGCATTTTCATAAAATTTCATAAGCTCGCATATTATATATATTTTATAATAACTTTAACTCGACAATTGATTTAATGTAAAATAACCTACGTGGTTTTTTTATGTCATTTTATTGTGACAGATTAGTCCTCATTATTTTTATTTGAGTAAATTACACTTCTCTTTTTTAAGAGATGTTTGAATTACACTTCACTCCCTTCTTATGTTAAAATACACTTTCCTCCTTTGAAAAGTAAAATTTATACTCTCCTCCCCTTTGAGATGCTTGAATTGCAACCCCCTCCCTTAATAATTAAATATGCACTACACTTTAATCTATTTTAACATAAATAAATATTTTTACGATATATACTAATTTTGAACTATTATTTAAGAAAAATAAATTCATTTCTTTATAATTTAAATGTGAATGATACTTAAATTTAAATATTTTGTTATTATTTATAATTTAGAGTATAAAATTCACTTTTAAATAACCATACTTTATCGACTTTCATAATTTTTCACATATTTTAATTTTATTTTGGGTTGTTTCATATTTTATAATAGGGTTTAAAAATATAGGTTAACGAAATTGTGAGTAAAACATAGCGAAAAATATATATTCAAAATTTTATTTTATTAAAATAGATCCACAATACTATTTTTGTGTTAGATTATTATTGTTTTTGCTAGATTATTAGAAATAAAAAAAATATTGAGGGAGTAAAACGTAGATTTTAACATAAGAGTGAAGGGGAATGTAATTCAAGCTTCTCTCAAGGGGGAAGGGAAATATTTTCTAATATGTTTTGAAAAAGAGGGGAGGGAAGTGTATATTTTAAGATAAGAAGAAAAGGGAGTGTAATTCAAACATCTTTGAGAGAAAAGAAGTGTAATTTATTGTCTTTATTTTTCTAAAATAGGTCATTGAACTCTTTTTTTTGAAGTAGGTCATTGAACTCTTACAATGTGCATGTAACACCCCAAGTTTTGGTAGTTTCATTGTGTACATTCACTTGTGCCAATAGTTTTTTTAAAGGACTTGTGCTTAGACATCAAATATAGGATAATTAAAATTGGTATATATTGTGTTTTTATAAACATAAATACTTTTTTATTCAAAAAATGATTTACATGGAAAAGTCGATTTTTCTGTTTACTAAAATCAATATTATTAGATTGTACTAGACGATGATACTTGTACTCGAGGAAATTGATTTTCTCCATTACATAAAGTAATTTTTCTCACTCAATTCTAAAAAAGATATTTTGTTGCACTTATTGCAAAATTTGAATCAAAATTCAAATTTAAAATCTTGTCTTTTGAGAAACAGAAACCTAAACCGTAAAAGGGACTTGAAGCAAAATTTGTATACTTGAATAGAGCCTAAAATATGTTTTAAGGCAAGTTGAACCGGTAGCAAGTAAAATGAATAAAAGATGGATGATTTGTCAACTTATTATTAGTGTATTAGAATGTAATCCTGACACCCCGTGAGCTTAACTCAGTCGGTAAGAATTTTGCATATTATATGCAGGAGCCGGAGTTCAAACCCCAGACTCTCCACTTCTCCACAGTTAAATTGTGAGTTCTAGCCACTAGGCTACTTGACCAAAATAAAAGAATGTAATCCTGGCATTTCTCCACACTTGAACTCACATGTGCTATTTATATGATTTTTATCATATAATTCCATACAACCTTTGAATATTATGAATCTATACTTCTGTCAAAAGAAATTATGAACTCAATATTCAAACCTTATCCAACTAGTTTGAATCAACTACATGAATCAAATTGCGTCATAATATTATACCATAAACCATATTAACTCTAACTCACTAATCTGTATATTTTATTTCTAACTTTGTTCCTTATAGGTCTTTATGATCTATGCTCCAAACATATTTATTATTTATGTAATCTTGTAGCACTTTTTCCCACATGTATTATTTTCTAAAGGTACATTTCTTATCTCACAAAGATCATATCCGATCGTCTCACAAATATGCTGTGTTTGAGGTTTGGTTAACATACAATTATTTCAATACAGAGTATCAGAGAAGTTACTAGGCCATTTAAGTTAGATTTTTTCCCTCCACCTGTTTGTATGTACAGAAGAAACAAACGAAAGTAGAACCTGAAATCTGAACAAGACATGCCCTGTCCCACCCATGCCTATCTGTTATTTACAGGCTATTTCAGGCAAAATAAAATCAAAGCTTTATATACATATCTAATCAATAAATACCTTAACGAATATTAGAAGGCACTGACATGTTTCCCCTGCAACTACTACTAGCTGTGCTAATACTAGTCACAGCCTCATCTTTACAGTGCCCACCAGATTTAGGCTTTGAGTCACAGTTTTGGCATCTAGAGCAAACAAAACGGGCTGGAACAGGAGCAGTATCAGGAATGCCAAAACACCTAGTGTGCCGCCACACACCACATATATCACAAGCCATCATTCTCTCTCCATCATCATCCTTAGCCCCACAGTTGCACTCGACAGTCCACCTCTCAAGTCCGCGTTCCATTCGATACTTGCTCAACCCATTCTTCCCGGAGTATTTTCCTCGGACACAAACCACTTCATTTGATCCTAACAAGAGCTTGACCTGCGTGGAATCTTCTACACCGCTGTAGCCAACTAGTTCATCAACTTGAAATTTTCTAAACATTAGATATACTTCTTGAAAAGCTTTTGTTGCTTCAATCTTTAGGTCAGACACCGTGGCGTTCATGGGCAGCACAATTATTTCTGGTGGAATTTTGGCTTCAGTATCTTCAGATTGGTCAACTAGTTCAACCTGACATGAGATACGCAATTTATACAAATCTGACACTGGCAACATCTCAGAGCAATAATCTTTTACTAATTGCTTGCAGTCAAGAAGCTTCTGAGCTGAGCTCATTGCAAGAGTTCTTGTCTCTTCATCAACATAGTTTAGCATCATCCGAGGATGAAGCAGAGAGTCGTATAAATATCTCAAGCATTGCAGGATATTCTCTTCAGAAGGACGCTTTGAGCCTGAAGAATTATTGTTGGCCATAAAAACATTTGTAGCATCAATCCTGAAACAAATAGAACACAACATCAGAACTGATTTGAAATTGTACAAGGATCTCAACATTCCAAAGAATTAAAAGCACCAGGAAAAGAATCTTCCAAAGAATACAAGAGATAATATCAATGCTTTAAGAAGAGCATCCACTATTTCAGGGCTCAACCTCAGTATTAGTAACGACAACAAGAGTGTCACATGCATACATCTAGCCTAAGAAAGTTGGAAAAGGATATGATAGGATATGAACATGCATATACCTATATAAATATATTTATCCATATACATCATAATTTATACAGGTATTTTTGTCCAGAGTAAGAATTTTAAATTTAATAGAGAAACAAGGTAAGATAATGTGACATGATCAACTTATTGTACCCTAAGACAATGTCACATGATGGTTCATCAAACATCAGACTGAATCATGATATGATAGTTTATTCTATATCTATCTTATACTGTCCAGCAAACAGACCCCTAATTAATTTGTTATATATTTTCAATAAATTTGAAAAGGTTAATCGATCTAATTTAAACATAAGCAAATGGGTTCCTATCTAGTTCTTGCAATAGTCCAAATGAGAACCAGCCAGAAACGAACAAGGGGCAGATCTAAAACTTAAACATCATTCTTGATCTACCCTCATGAAAGGTGATTCCAAAATCAAGTTTCATCATGACTTGAAAAGTGTAAAACTAAGCAATGTAGTAATAACTAAATAACTTGTTACACATCACATTTATAACATGGCTTCAGTTTGAGCCAGCACGCATGACCTCCTTTTAAGCAGTTAAACTTAAAAGAACAGAAGAGAAAACAAACAAAGAATCACATTGAAGTATAACCTGAATTCATGCACTCCAGTTTGAGGATTGCATCTGCTATTAACAATCCCACCATAGACCACTTTTCCTCCCAGTTCAGTAAGGCAATAATCAAGAAGCTCTGGAGAGGCAACCTTGCAAACAGCACCCCTAAGAGCTCGGCCACTCACCCAATTAGACCCAGACACTGCCCGCAGCACTCTGAGCATGGCTTCCTCCACACGTTCAACGTCACTCTTTTCCCAAGAACTTGATAATCCAGAAGCATCAATCCGCCGCTTCTTGCAGGTTATGTCATCAGACTTAGAGGCTGTCTTGCAAGCATCATGCAACAAACCCATCAAAAAACAAAATAGGTCCCTCATATTTACAAGCTCATGCTCTGACAAAGACCGGTAATACAAAATCATATCCTGCACACGTGAGTGTGGCTTCTGTTCCTGGGAGAGGAAGATGGACAAGGGTAGATTGGACAGGCTTTCAACAGCAGACTTGTATGCTTCCTGTGTGAGACAATAGCTACCAGAGCCAAAATTATATCCCCACTCACCATACCACGGATTTCCCTTCATAATGGCATGGAGCAAGCGATACTCCAGTCCATATTTCTTCGAAACATCCATCACACTAACTTTTCTGCCAATGTACAAATGGGAACAAACAGAAGAATTTAACTCAAATCCATATCCATATAAACACAAATAACCTAAATAATATTCTCTTGTTTCAAGAAAGTGAATGTACTTCTCTTCATGATATCCAAATCCTAAGTGTAATGTACTGAATATATTCTTCTGTGACATCATGTTTAATTTGAATGATCATTAGTTTTTTTAAGAAACACTTCTATATCAATCTTCACTATGACACCGCAAGTTAGTGCAGCCGGACAGGTCTCATAAACATGATAAATTTCATACTAAAAGTATTTAGGTCAGAAATTACTCCACTACTTAACAGCAGTATTAGGTCAGCGAAAATAGCAGTTACTGACTACGATAAAGAACCCTATTTTAACTATATCAATTACTGACAGCAATCATGAATCCTAACCTAGCTCCAAGTGTCTTGCATAGGCGATCCCAGAAATCCATAATATGGCAACCAGAAAGAAATCTAGATCCCCCTTCTCTGCCATTAACCCGAAGAAGGTGCCCATAACCATTGGCATGGACTACACCATGTAAAAGATGACTTGTGTTCTCTAGTTGATGGTACACCCAGTCTTCAACATCATCGCTGGTTGTCACATGGTTACATGACTTGCACCTGAAGATAAAACAGATCAACCAGAATGTACGATCAGGTACTACATCCAACACAAGCTATTTCTATAATCATTTTGATTATGCTTTATTTTTAAAGAGTAAGATATAATCTAGACATGCATTAAAAAAAACAAAAGGAAACTACCCTTTCATGTAGCATGAGGAGAAATTTATACTAAAAGAACTGCTTCTTCACTAGCTGTAAATTGAATAAAAGGAGAGGTTCAAAAAGACCCACACCCCAGACCAACGAACATTCTATTTCAGCAATCAATTACATTAACTTTGAAAAGACTCAGTAACTACAATGCATTGACATAGGGAATGAAGAATGACTATAATTTTCTAGAATTTGGTTTCCAAATTTCAATCTACAATTAAGGAAACAGTATGTGAATTAGTAGTAATAAACAACCTAGGTTGTGCATCAAACGCTCATATGATAAGAGCATCATCAACCCTTACACTTGTATTGAGGCTCTTAAATGCACAAAATTCATATACTAACAACCTCTCATTTTATATTTCATAAACAAAATATTAATTAATTGCACCCTAGCCCTCAATTAAGATATAAACATTAGTGTTTAGATAAGCTCCCTGTTCCTACAAGATTCCATCCCCATTGAGGGATGGTTGGGTATAATCTTTCCCCATTGGAGATGGCCTAACAGAGTAGCAATCAATTGATAAGAATATCCAAAGGATGACAATTTCACAAATTGGACAAAAATCCTGCTTGTGGGAGAAGAATTACTCACTTGGATTCTGACAAATGCAATATATCTCCACAGCACATACACGGTTTGTGGTATCCACCAATGGATCTCCCATCAGTTTTGATTATAAAATGATAACGCTTACCGCACACAGGATTCTCGCTGCAACCTAAAATCAAAAAATACTAAAAATCAATAGGACACTATCAGGAAAACAGAAGTTTTAATAGGACACTACCAAGAAAACAAAAGTTAACCAAAACATAGTTCAGGGCACAACAAGTTTAAACCCAGAACACCCCACTTATTCACAATCAAAAAGTTCGATAGTCTAACCACTACGCTACTTAACCAAAAAATAAAATATATATCTGAATCTAGATGCTTCACAATTGATACTTTTATAGCATTTAGTACACAAAACATTAATGTTTTAATTTTATATAAAAAAAGAATAGTCTAATCATATAAATATTTCAATCTTGTTCAAAGGAAATCCAGTCTTGCAAAAAGAACCATGAAATGAAAACAAGAACAATTTAAAAAAAAAAAAACAATAGTCAACTATATATTTTTTTTGACAGAATAGTCAACTATTTATTTTTCACAAAGAATTAACTTAATTAACTAAAGAAAAGCGTGATTGTAGGTAGAAATTGCGTGCGAAACACGTCAATGACAACTAAGCAAAATCCAAATGTAGAATATTCCAAAAAAAAAATCCAAATGCAAAAAGAAAAGTTGCACACAACAATGCCAAGCATAACTTTTAGCACAATGATAACGACAAACAACTACTCCACACAATAATCATAACTGTCACGCAACAAAAAACACACCGTATCCAAAAAAACAAAACCACGTGTCACTCCATTACTCTTCCACATGTCTCCTTCTTAAGGGACCCACCACCCACCCACCCACCCAAATACCCGTTTTCATTCTCTTCTCCTAGTCCTACTATCTCTCGATTTTATCGTCACAATATATCGTCAATAACTCGCAGTTCACTAATTTATCACTCATTTAATTCACTAACTTAATATTATCACTCACTTAAATAATTTGTCAAAAAACTATACACATCATAATCATAATCACAATCATAATAAACATTTCTGATATTATTTATTATTGCAAATTATTATAATGGATAATGTGTCATCTCGTCAAATAAACATGGTAATTTCAAAAACTCATAAAAATCCAATTTCAATTTTAATTTGCATATTTTATTATTATTATTATTATTATTATTATTATTATTATTATTATTATTATCCTATTAATTAAAGCAAAAGAGTAGGTGATAGAAAACCGGTAACCGGATAAAAACCGGAAGAAAAACCGATGAAACCAAAGTGACTCACGTAAAACCGAACCGAGTCAAAAACTCGCGAGTCAACTCACCAAAAACTCGGCACTGATCACAATACACAGATCTGGATCTAGCAACATCTTCTTCCACAACGTCAAGGCAAATCACCGCCGGTCCGGATTCACCACCCTCGGTGATCTCACCGACACGGAAGAGGATCTGCCACGTCAGCAAGTGCGGAAACAACGCGGAAGGCGGTGGAAGAAGCGCGTACTTGGTGAGAAAAGAGTGAACATTGGAACGAAAAGGTCCGCCGGAGAAACTCTCTGATGCGGCTAGGGATGGTGAAGGGAATGAAAAGAAATCGTGGTAATCGGCGGTGACTCTTCTTTTCATACGTTTTAAGGATTTGCCTCCGCTAACGACCATGATAGAAGAGGTTACAGGCGCGTGGTCCAGTTTTGGTGGCGCGTGAGGTGAGATCTTGACGGAGAGTTTTGGATCTGAAGGAAGAGAGGAAGAGATTAGGGTTTGGTTGTTGTGTTTGAGTTATGAGATTTGATGGTTATCGTTAGATTAATCTGGGAAGAACATTTTACGGATATTTATATAGAAGAATAAATAAATAAGGAAGAAAGTGATAAAAAGAAAAAGGGAAATATTCTGCTATGTGGGGGAGAAATAGAGGAGGAGAGTGGAGAGATTTTTAAGGATCGAACAAGTCTTAGCCGTTAAGCGAGTTTACCGCCATAAATGGCAAGGCAAATTAGACCGGGCTTCTTTATTTTGCAATAAAAGGTTCATTGGTAGCAAGCAAAACTCTTTTTTAAAGTTTTTCTTAAAAATAAAAATTCCTCTAATCCTTTTTAAAAAAGATAAACAAGTCAACAAAATTTTATGTATATGGTTCGTAATATCTATCAAATACATTAATTTTTGTTCATCATTTGTCTCTTCGAAGAGAGTAGTATGCTCTGCATACAAATGTGTAGACTAATCTATCGTTGTAATGATGTGGGTCTAAACAATCCAACTCGAATAAATAATGGGTCATGCACAATTGCTCTTTGCACTTTCATTTTTTCTTCCGACCATCACAAAAAGAACAAAATGCCTATAATGACAGTTAACTATCGGTCAACCTACAACGATAGTTAAATAAACGATAGTTAACTGTCGTTCGCTATATTCTAGTAATAATTAATTGTTGTTGTGTTCTGGTCTTATACAAAGACTACAATAACAACCCTCACTTATTCAAAACAGAATCAAATTTCCTAAAAAAATCTTAAATACAACCTCTGTTTAATTTCTTCAAGTACAAGCTACTCATGTTTCCAATAACAAGTAAGTGTTCGAATCCGTTAACATTGGCACTCTTAGTTTTATATGTTTGATTTTTTTAAAAAAATATTGGTATTATGTTATTGTTTAAAGTTTATATAATTTTAGATTTTTTAGGAGAGAGAGAGTTCTAAAAGAAAATGAAGGGTGTGGGAACGGTGGGGACGGCACCTCACAGACAGGTGTGTCCCAGATGGTTGACCCTACACATGATCAGTACCATGTGACTAATGAGCAATACTACGATCCTACTAAAGAACACTACCACGACCCTACTCAGGAGAAGTGCTACCAGGTTTAGCAGCATCATGAGGCGCTTGAGCATCATGAACATCACGATGCACTGACACCACCATCGACACTCAATGCTTTTCCTAGGACTCATTCTGATATATCTTTATTGCGGTCCTCGCTAATCATGTTGCTTACATGATTTGAATTGACATTGATGTGAACCCACTTGAGTTGCCCTGGTAGTGTTAGCTTGAGACCTTGAAGTGTGCTCCTCCTCAACAGTTCATGTTCGATTCTCTCCGATGTTAATTTGGACATGGACAATGTCATGTGAAGCCCCTATGATGATCATCGGGAGGAGCAACCTTTCGAGCAGATAAGTTGGTGCTCTTGTTGGATTATGGTCGAAAAAAGAAAAAAGTATTGACACTTGCCACAACAAGTGAAGTGGTAGTATATGCATGTCCAAGACATTACCATACATCTGTCAATTGTGTTTCCTAGTTATGCAACTCAAATATATCAAGCTTTTTTTGATTTCATGATTCACATCATACCTAAGATTGATTGGGGTCCGATGCTAGTGGATCCATAACATTGTTCTCCGAAGGTATTAAAAAATAAGAACTCTTGTTGACATCCATTGATCAAAAAATAATTTATGATACGATAAGTAAAGTATTAAAAAATTTAATTCAACATCATTAGTATGTATTCCCTCAACCTTCTATGAAAGTTTGATAGGATACCCTACCATGTGCTATAACTTACTGGACAAAAAATACTCCAATGTTTTGATAGAAAACCACTCCACTTTGACTTTGTATAGCATGAAAAAAAAAATATCTTAAGCATACTTAATCAAAAAGTATAAATAACTATATCTTGTGTCAAAAAAAAACTATATCTATCAACATAGCTCAAAAAGACAAGCAAAGATAGAGAAAGTCTAAGTTGGTCACAAACATAAATAAAATATGCTCAGTTACACACTTGAATAAGAAATATTTAAAGATAAAAATAAAAAATAATGTGACTAATTAATTTCTCTTTTAATTTTTTTCATTTGTGTAAGTGTGCCCAAACATTTTTAGTTTGAAGTTGTGACTACGCATGAGTTTCTAAATAATTTACACTATATAGAATGCTCCCATATGAAAAAGAATTATCCATAAGCATGTGGACAACATCACATCTTTATTTAACATCACATATAACATGAGTACTGAAGCAAATAATAAGAACACCATACTACTCTCAAATCACAATGTCGCATACCATGGATGATAATCTCGCTCTTACACGTCAATGTCCACCTGATCATATTTGTTATAGCTCTATGGTCGATTTCCAGGTCAACCCTCAAGCAACACTTCGGTAGTAGACAAATTACCATTTAAAGATCACCCAAATAACACCAAGAAAGGTACCAACACACATCTAGAAAACCAAGTCTACGAGCCGGCCCTAGTTTTATAGTGAGAGAAACTCTAACTTATTTCTAAACTTTTCTTTTCCTTTGTTCATCGAGGAGGGGTGATTTTAGGTCATTTTTGACTTAGAATCACTTGCTCTACATCTTTTCCTCATTTTCTTTCGATCTAAATAAGTGGTTTTCACACATATAAGTTTTTCCTTTTGTTTTTTGTGATTTCGTCGTCTAAGTGCGGCGTTGTGTTTTTTGTCGTCTTGTGCAACGTTTGATTTCGCGTCTTATCGCGGCGTTCGTTTATTTTCTATTGAAAGATCTACATCAGTCAGTTACAAATTCAACAAATGATTTGAGCGTCAACGTTGCAGATCCGGAAACATGGGTATTTCGGTGACTTAGGTTTTATCATATTATTTGTAGGTATTTTGCCCATGTATGCTATAAACTTGGGTGCTGTGAATTTGTTCGCATATTCACTCTTTACGTTTTTA
>Ga0209282_1002210_pt1 | contig 11137 bp, 5 predicted proteins | sample Mtrugardesep15_FD_187529 | JGI IMG/M metagenome (GOLD analysis project Ga0209282, IMG submission 187529) | Root nodule microbial communities of legume samples collected from California, USA - M. trunc garden sep15 (SPAdes) (version 2) | ecosystem: Host-associated > Plants > Roots > Nodule...
ATGTTAATGATCATACAAAAAACAAGTCTCAAATAAAAAAAGAAATAAGACAAGAAAAGAGTTTATTACAAGTGACACCCCAATATTGACCCCAGAATATTTTATGAGCCTCATTTGAGTCTATTAGAACCTAGTTTTTCATATGGATATCCCCTAAAACAACAACCTAATGATAAACAAGACATGATATACAGTTTGCCGGAATCATGGTGTTCTACCATAATTTTGATGAAAGCTATACTTTCAAACTTCAACAAACCGAGAATATCGTAGTGATTTTGTTACACTTAGCCATTTTCGCACTTGATATTAGGTGTAATATGATAACTTTGTTCTTAAGTAAGCTAAGCACTCATTTTCAAAACAATTCAATATATGTTTAAACTGTTAGCATAAACTTCTACAAACCAAATATATGCCCATCTGACTTCAAAATTTGCAGCCTAATAATTTTCTTACATGTTTTAGAAATACTTCGTAGAAGTTGATACCAAACAACATAACAAACACAGATTGAAAATATTCAGAAATCAGAAAGAATTAACAAATAAACTTACCATCTAAAAGAGCTTCAGACACTTCATCTCTTGTGACATTCAATGCCCTGAGTAATATAGCTATGTTTTGAGATTTCTTGGGGTCTAACACCCTATTCTCCTGTTCAAACGTGGGAAAAACTGGTTTTCTGGTAACAGACATGTCTTTAGGTTTAGGCACAGAACTCAATGAATTACAACCAAACAGAGTCTCCATCATATCCTCATTTAACCTGCATTACCATAAAACACAATAATTAATTAATTTCACAATCCCAAACCAGAATCATAGTATTAATTAATTAACTTACTGAAATGAGCTTGATTTTAATTGGTCCCACACAGTAGCACGATCTGAAGTAGCACGAACTTTATCCCAATGCAGAGCTTTCAATTTAGGTTTTGCTTCATCCATTTCAATTTCATCATCTTCCTTGAAAGCTTTCTTCACATTCACACTGTTACCGGATGCAGAATCCATTCCATGTTTCATAGACCGAGTCCATTGATACTTCCTTGGAACAGAGGAAGTAGATACACTTACTACCGGCGGCGGAGGAGGTGGTGGTGGGGGCGGTCGAGGAGGAGGAAGAGTAAGTGAACCCCTTGAGTCGTTTGAATGAAGATGCATCAAATTCGGCGCCGGTGGCGGCGAGGAGAATTTCGGCCTTCGAGGAGAACCGTGCTGAAATTGTGTTGACGGCGACGGCGGAGTATGTTGCTTTATGGACGGTATCATGACGCGTTTCATCTCCGGCGATGAACCAGATAATCGAGATTTCGGTGAAGTTCTCTTCGAATACGGAACCACCGGAGCTACAGTTACCGGCGCGGTGGGACTTCCGTGACTTCGACGCGAAACCGGCGTGTAATAGCTTTCTTCATGGCTGAGATTGAGTGAAGAAGATTCCCGCGACGAATGAAACGCCGTTTCACGGTTGTCTTCCTCCGACGACGAAGAAGAAGAAGACGCCGCCGGTGGAGAATGAGAATCGACGACGAGAGATTTAGTTAACGGCGGCAATGGATGCAACTCAGGACTCGGCCGGTGACGGTTACCGATAGCATTGAGTTTATGAAAGTGATTAGGCTCACTCACCGGAGTTCCGTTGGGCTCCACAACGGTTCCAATGTAGAGAAAACTTGAAGAAGAAGGTGGTGGGACCCGCGTGGAAGGTTCTAAAATTCTATTCTCATTCTCACCGCCGAGTTTCCTTGTTTGCGTTTCCGATGAATGCTTTATTCTATGCTTATACAAGAAGAAAGCTACAACGGAGAATATAACAAATAACGAAAATGCCACTGAAACTGCAATTGCAACTTTCTTAGCAGGTTTTGTAGGTTTTGTTGCAGTAGGATTTGCAATTCTGGCGTTTGAACTTGACGGAGACGGTAGATTCTGGTTGTTCGCCACCGGAGTAGGCGGTGGTCCGGTTGGGAGTTCATTGAAAAATGGAATGACTGGAGATGGAGGAGTGATGTCTGGTGGAGGCGGAGGCGGAGAGAATTCCGGCGGAGGAGCGGATGTCGCCGGAATTAATAACGGTTGGTGTAGGATTCTTCTATCAGCAAGTGTTGTTGTTAAAGAGAATAATATGATCAAAAAGAAGGTGAAATGTTTCATGGTGAATTTTTCTCTACCCTTAGTTTAATAATTCATGTAGCCAATGCATTTATTGGTTTTGGTTTTGGTTTTGTTGAAGGAGACTCCAAAAAAGAAGGAGGAAACTTCTTCCTTCTCAACTGACAGATAACTTTGGTTTATCTTTTATGTTTTTCTGATTTATTTCTTTACTGCCATATTAATTTGTTTAGATATATAGTTACGATGTTGATGCTGTGTGTGTAAAGAGGGTAAAAATGAATGATATACACAAGAGAAATAATAAAGTACTGTACATGGATAGATAGATAGGGTCAGTGACAGAGGGACACCTCTTCTGCATCAATTTTGAACCTAAGCAATTTATTCCCTTTGGCTGGTAAAGAGAGCAAGGCACAAACTCTATCTTTTATGATGCCTCCACTACCAATTTTGCCACTTTTTATCTTTTCTTCAGCTCAGTAGCGGTTAACTTCGAATTTCCAAGTTTGAATATATAGCCTATTTTTACACTTTCAGGGAAATGAATAAATAAATAACAGTCCTTTCAAAGAAAATAAGAATAATAAATATCGTGTGTTGGAATCAGTTAGCAGCATGCCATATATGGCCAATTCAAAAATGAGCCAGAGAACATGCAAAATTTGTGCCCATTAACAATTGCGAATTGAGTTGTTTTGTATGTTTCTCATATTAGTCAAGTGGACGGTGGGATAATTGATGTTGATCCTTAATCATACAGTTACAACACATTACCTGCTTAAGGTATGGAAAACATCAATGTTACTAAAAGGTTTGAATGGTAGAAGAAAGAATGAGACAATCGACTTAAGAAAGTATTTAGTTGTATTTTGACATATCATTTGGACATATACGCACCTAAGAAGATGTAGAAAGAAAAAAAAATATATCTAATTACAATACATGAGGGAGCCTAGAAGAAAGAAAGCGCATAAACGGTTAAATTTTTTAATAATATATATCTAATTATCCCAAATTTAAATGAAGCCCTACCTTACTTGCAATTTAAGCCACTTGTTCTAGCCAAAAATCATTTACATTCAACCCCATAAGAAGCATATTGTGAAAAATTTCTAAGTATGTACTGTCAAAATTTGTTTTATTTTTTGAGTTGCTTTCATTTATATTTTATATGAGCATAAATTATGTTGAAGTTTTTGTTTGTTGGCTTGATAGATTAATTTTAAAAACATACATTTCTTCCTTTATATTTGCCTACTCGTAAAAGTTATGCTCGCTTTGCTATCATTGGTTGTGGAAAGAAAGAGAGAAATATATAAGAAAACGTGAAAAGAGAAAAAAACCTGAGAAATATAACTGACGTAAGTTATTATTTAAAAAGAGAGAAATAGAAGAGACATGAAAATGTGTTTTGTTCTTTAAAAAAAGAAAAGTGTGTTTTGTAGCTCTCTCCCTGTTTGGTTGGATAGAGAGTGGAAATGATATTATTAATTTTGAAAAGATAAAAATGCTCCTAATCAAAATATTATTGCAGTAATTAAAATTTAGTTAATTCAAACTATCAAATAATTTAGTTTTTTTTATGTTTCAAAAAAAATTTAGTTTATATAATTACATCTATTAATTAAACTTAATATATTTATTAATTTTAGTTTAATTGAGTTATCAATTTAATTTAACCAAATAGTTTATTTATTTGATTAAACTTATTCAGTTTCAGTTTTATTGTTGATCTGATTTATTAAATTATTTGAGCAAATTTTAATTTTAATTATTATATTATTCATTGTTTATTTAATTTTAGCTATTTATTTTACAACTATGTATATATTATTTATTAGATTTTTTGTAAATATTGGCTAAAAATTCACTCTTCAAGATGAATAAGTATAAAATCTTGGTTTAAAGTACAAACCAAACCCCTATGTATCTCAATGTCTTTGCAAATTGATGCATGTTCAGAAGGACTACATTCAATTTTTCTACCAAGTTATATACCTTTCTTTTTTAGGGAAACCAAGTTATAAACTGTCACCATTGTTTGTTTAGGCACAATACTATTATAATTTTTGTCCCGGTTTATCATAGAAATTTTAAAAATTTTTTTTGAAGAATTTATACAAATTTCAATTGAAATCGTCGTTTTATTGTTTTAGCGTCACCAAAATGATTTTTTGTTTTTGTACTCAGTATAGAAAATAACCTTATTTTCTTATCATCGAAATGATTTTCACCCCCAAATACATTTACTTAGTTTTGTCTTGTTAATCAATTATACTATTTAGTCCCCCTCGAAAAATCGATAAACGAATATTGGTTTTCTCATTGTAGGGAGATAATTGTAATAGCGCGCGTCCGTGAAATGAAACAGCCTAAAATAATCGCAAAAAATTGCATTTATATCAGAGCCTGGTTTCGATCCAGGGACCTGTGGGTTATGGGCCCACCACGCTTCCGCTGCGCCACTCTGATTTGTTGTTCATGCTTCGCAAAATATTTTATTTATTACATAGTAACAATTCATCACTTACACCTTACTCAATTTTGATGAAGTGGTCCACGTCCACCAAATGAACTTTTCCTTCGTGCAATATTATTTTTATTTACCTAAAGTAAGAGTATTGAGCATGAGGCAGAATAAAACTGAACAAAATAATTTACAAGAACGTGCCAACCCTTGAGACAAGAGGTTGTGGGAAAACAAAAGATAGAAAAATTGAAAGCAGCATGAAAAGGAAGTAACGGTTAACGGTGTACTCATAAATCATAATACTTATCAAAAGTTTGATACTTTACTTAACTGGACAATCACAATGTGTCTTCTTCTTGACATTCCAGCTAGTCATTGATTCTCTTCTCTTTTGTTACTTTGTCAATTTTTAATTTTTTTGTTTACTATATTAAGCTACTTGTTCATTGGGGTTTACTTTATATTTCATTATTTTTTGCTGCTGTACTTAGGGCAAAATATTCTTCTTGCTACCAGTTGGGTTTTCTTATGGTCCCACTGAATACAATTTGGACGAAAACTAGTTTAATATGCATTAGCCAGAGCTAATAGACACTCAAACAAGTACTATAAATTTATTTATTTTTTTATGACAAGTACTATAAAAAACGTTATGAGCTGAACAAGACATGTATTTAATTAGATTCTCATTTTTTTTTATGTTATTTATAACATGACATCATTATTTCCTATCTCATAGAAGATTTTTTTACTTGACAACAAACTATAGAGCTTTCAGAAGCATGTGATCACGCTTTAGACAATACTATATACGATAAAGGGTTCCCTTTCGTCTGTTTCGTTCTAGACAAAGACACTGCCTATGGCAAGATATATTTTTGCTACAGCAAATTTCATGACCAATCAAAATTACAAATACTTATAATTTCACCTCATTCCACATGGCTGATTGGAAACAAAATATTTCTCCGAGATTGATACTTCAATCATATGCAATATGAAAATAGTGTGTGGTTTTTGTTGTCTGTTAATTGTTCTTTTCGAATCATAAGTCTTCCAAATAATATATAGTCGTTATCAGATCCTTTCCAAAAAACAAATTGGTCATCATCATATCTAATTAATAATATATGGCCAACATTTATCGATGTTTAATCTAATATATGTATGAAGTATGACATTGTTTGGTTCAAATTTCTCATCACATTTGCAAGGATCAGTTTTGGCTGCAAAATTAATCAAAATTGTTTGCAATATTGACATAATTATTTACTTACATTTTATTTGCTCCGTCTGTACCAAAAATAGGATTTTAAATTAGAGGGACATATTTCATGAATGAGTAAAAATAGAGACTAAAACTGAAATCAAGTCACCTTTTTAAAATTGTCACAAACGCTTTCTCATGTTTGATCATTTTGTTTGACGCTACTTTTGAGGGTTGTATGTATGTACCATTGTTTGATGCATAACGACTTTCTACACTCATATAGTATAAAAGAAAATGTAGCATCTTTCAAACCGATTACATTGTCATTTTTTCGTTTTTCTGGTTTGAATCAGAACTCACCCTGATCAATAGTTACAATTTGATCCCATATTACAAATATCAACAGATTCTTATAATAATAAAAAAAAATGCATTGTTTGATCGAATTTTCTATTATGTGTAAGTTTTATGTTGCGGTGTGCTTTTAGATATGGTTGGACCTCCCTTTGATTTGAAGCCGAACATTTGAACATTGTTGAACCCTTCATTGTTAATCCTGAGGTGCATGATGTTGATATTGCAAAATACTTTTTCACATTTAAGACATATAGCTAGAAATGATTTGATTGATTAGATTCATCGTGAAGTAATAAAGGTAGAATTTACTATAATTATAGACAAATCCAATAAAGTTAGGAACAAAGAAAACCGTTTTTTCCTTTGGCTTGAGAAGACACCTAGTCAAACATTTCAAACCGATGGAAATTTATATAAATTTCACATAGATGTTGGTTCACTTGAAGAGCAACCTTGACCACTTCTTTCATTTAACTCGTGAGACTCAAACGGTGTCTTGAGTTGCATATTGTGTCTCTTAAATAACTCTTACAAATGAAAATGGAGATGGTAATATACGTCATTATTGATCAGTTCTTAAGAATGAAGATGATGCACGGTCCATGTTTATGATCGCTGACGGTCAAGAAGGACCAATCTGTCTATATGTTCGTTCAAACTGAGTTTTTGTAATTTCATTATGTTATGTTTTATGTAAAGTTTGTTTACCTTGCATACCCTGTAATCATAGTTGTGTTTGATATATTTGCACGTTTGACGGGAAAAACTGTTTTTAGTAATTTTATGTTATGCTTCGTTGGAAAAAACGTCTAAAATCTGAAGCAGACTTGGATCAAAGCATAGTTTTTGATCTCATTGGTAAGTAACTTTCGATGGGCAAAAGAAAAAGAGAAAACAACGATGGAAGTTTACATTATGATCTTTAGAGGTGTCAATTTCATGAGGTCTATAAGTTTAGACCGCATGCCACATGGTAAGAGGACCAAAAAAATCCATGAGATTAGAAGGCTCCACTCATGTAAACCCTCGTGTAAAAAATAAATAAAAAATCGTTGGCACACATGCCCCAATTTTTATTTATTTTTTTCCTCCATTTTTATTTGATTAAATATAATTTATTTTGGTTTTAAAAAATCAGTTGAAATTCAGGGAAAATTTATTTTTTCCAAAAAAAAATATATATATGTTTTATGCTAAAAGAGAGAACTCAAATCTGTTGTAGAACCATAAAATTTAAATACAATTATGCAGTGGTTAGAATGCTTATCAATTCCATAGATCGGAAAAAAATCATTAGCATCTAAGTGTCAAGGAAAAAAAAATTCCTAAAAAAAGAAAAGAAATTAGGGTGTCGTTCAATACACAGATGAGGGAGAAGATAACCGACCTAAGAGAGCAGAGTTAAAGAGAGTGACAACGATCGAGGATAGAGAAACGATAATGGACGATAACATCGATGGCAAAAATGGATTTATGTGTTTTCTTAGAGAAACAAATGTTACCGATAGAATCTAAGAATGTTAGGCAGGAGTGAAAATGGGAAAAAAATTAGTGGGTCTGGAGCGCTTGATCACCATGGATCCACCAACAAATAGAAATATAGTGGGTTAGGCCAAAAAAATCTATCATTTTTAAGATCGGTTCAATCACTTTTTAATCTGGTTCAACCGATCTTAAAAATGTCAACGTGAGTTAACTTTCAGTAAAAAATGTTGAGCGAGAGTTAACTTAAGGGAATAAGTAATTTTGAAAAGAAGAAGAGAAATTTTCAATTAAAGGGGGCTTATTGGAGGCTTAGTGGGTGGGACTTATAATAAAATAATGATATCCTTTTTATTATCATGTGCGCGTCAAACACATGATAGGATTAATGCTTATCATATTCATATTAAATCATGTCTATCTAGCTCTATATCATACTATGTCTCTATCATATTCTGACCGTCAAACGAACCCTTAGTGTTCTTGCGCTTAATTGATAAATCTATCAATCTCGATGGAACATTTTAAACCTTGTATCTTGCATTGTAAAAATACCCCATTATAAGATACAGTCTGAACCCATCTAAATGTAATTTATGATTGTTCTTATAAGTGGATGATTGTTCTTAAAATACCTAGCAATCGACACATGCCAAACGACAATTAACTACAATTCAACTTTTTTAATGTGCTTAAAAAGTAGCTTTTTGGGGCCATGAGAAATTAGGGGCCCATAAAGCAATTATCAAGTAACAATATCTGGATTCATAAAAAGACAAATAACAATATCGGAGAAACAATGCATTGAATCAAAGTTTCTGTATATGTATTAAAAATTTAAAAATTTGATTTTTTAAATAAATTTTTGAAGAATATTTGTTTTTTTTAAATAAATACATTGAATAACTTGTTTATTTAGAATGTTTAAAGAATGTTGTTGATAAGCAATACCCTAAAATGGTCACACAACCGGCCTTAGTTTCTAGTGAGAGAAACTCCACATTCTCTCTAGGTTTTCTTTCTTTTTTCACTCATTGAGGAGAGGTGATTTTAAGTCATTTTTTGATCTAAAATCACCTCTATACATCCTTTTTCCCTCTCTTTCAATCAAATGAGTGCGACATTGTGTTGTCCGTCGTCTCGTGCGACGTTGTTTGATTTCGCGTCTTGTTGCGGTGTTCTTTTGTTCCTATTGAAAGATCAACTTCAGTTAATCAATTACAGATTCAATCGATGATTTGGACGTCAACGTTGCAGATCCAGAAACATGAGTTGTAGGCATTTTGTTGTTGTATACTATTAACTTGGATGTTGTGAGTATCTTCGCAGTTTCATTCTTTACGTTTTTAGTGATATTGACGATGTTATTGTATCAGATGTATTCTATCAATTTGAATGAATGAATATCGTTTTGGTTTCGTAAAAAAAACAAAAAACAATACCCTTTTCCCACACTCAAATCAACTCAGCGATTTTACAATTATTTGATTTTCAAGTGATCCGTTGATGAAAGGATAGTGAAGTCAGTGTTAGAGACTATACATTAACGATGAACAATACTCATTCACAATCTTCAATCAAATCAAACAACAACAAACCCAAACCTCCTTTCATCCCAGCAAAGGATGACACCAAACCTGTTCTTCAAGACCCAGTACTCTCTTTCTCTTTCTCTCACTACTTTTTTCTTCGTATATTTCATTACATGATTCAGATTTTTATAAGCTTCTACATTATTTACTTTTTTGTTTTCTCATTTGTGACAGATACTGAGGTCTGATCCAATTGAAACAGAGGAAGCTGTGTTGCTATTACCTCCATTCTCAATCCCCAAGTCAACTTCTCCTTCTCAACTTACCTAATTGTATTTTTCATTTTGAAACTTCTAATCACTATATGCCCATGTTAAATATTTGTTTCTTCTTTCTGTTTTAGACAATGGAATTTTAATTTTTCAGTGTTTTAGCTCTTAACTCAGAAACCTATCTCTTAAAGAGGGCATTTTTATTGCACTGTATCAATTGTCTTTTACTGAAGTTCAGTTCTGTTAGTTGTTAGCATATTTGGCCTTGAATTGATGCTTGAGTGAATTAAATTTTACTTGCTTAATTCTGCACTAGGTAATGGGGTTAGTGAATCTCTTTGCAGAAGCCTTTTGTAGAGAATTGATGATTGCTATTTGCTAGTTCTCTTCATAGAGCCCGTTTGGATTCACTTATTTTTTAACTTATGCAAAATAGTTTATGCAAATAAATATACTTTTATGTATTATTCATAAGATTGTCAAGGTAGTTTATGAATAGACAGTTTATGAAGATACAATTTATGTTAGTGAGAAGTGAGAACTTATGAATTAAGATAAAAACTTATTTATTTGCATAAACTATTTGTCATAAGCTCGAAAATAAATTAATCCAAACAAGTCCATATATAGTGCAAATGTTGTTCCATTTGTTGCTTTTTGTATTGACCCCGAGGAGGGTATGGTTTTGTGAGGAAGAAGGTGGGAATGGTAGTTCAACACTCCCTTGGTCTGTGAGGTACAAGGTTGTAATTGGGATTGCAGAAGCCAGAAGCTATGGCTTATCTGCATAATGGAAACCAAAAGACGTGTGTTCATAGAGACATTAAGCCCTCTAGCGTTCTTCTTTCTTCTAAGAAGGCTCTGAAGATGCGATTTCGGATTAGCTACATGGACTTGAACACTTTCGGTTCCTTTCCTTTGCAAAACTGTCAAAGGAACATTTGGTTATTTGGCTCCCGAGTATTTCCAACAAGGGAAAGTATCAGATAAGACTGATGTTTAAGCATTTGAGGTGGTTTTTATTGGAACTCATTAGTGGACAAAAACCAATTGAAATGAAAAGGTCTCCGAGAGAGGAGAATTTAGTCTTATGGGACCTTATCTACAGAAGGGGAAAGCAGCCGTTGAAGAGTTGCTTGATCCTCAACTGAAGTTCATATTTGAGATTCTGAAATCAAATCGGTGGAATGATTGAAGCCACAACTGCTTGTGTCACAAATGAAGAATCTAGGAGACCCGGCATACATGAGATTATTGCAATGCTGAACCCGGCATACATGAGATTATTGCAATACTGAAAGGTGAAGAAGAACCTGTTTTCTCTAAAAGAAAATTCACGTTTTCTTTGGGAGTGTTAGGAGTTTCAGAGTTTGAGGATGATTATTATTTCTATGTATGCTAGTTAAAACACGAGGATGACTACCTCAAAATAACTTTAGTTTTTGACATGATTCTTGCTAGAGTGCTAAAGGTTAGATGTGAGGGAGTTGAAGTTGCAAATAGAAATAGGAGCTGAGATGAAGATTGTTTGTGTGTAGATATCTTCCATTTACCTTTTCCTCAAAGGTTATAAAATGTTATAGATTTTCATTTAAAAAAATTGCATGAGTAATTTATTTTCCATGTTAAATTGCACTAGGTAGTTGGGTGCTTAAGCATAAGTAGTTTCTATTTTAAAGATAAAATAAAGTCA